>WBZO01000058.1_pt1 | contig 290362 bp, 254 predicted proteins | sample 5204261 | NCBI WGS metagenome assembly WBZO01 (sample SAMN12412400, study PRJNA552823) | activated sludge metagenome | isolation source: activated sludge from anammox sidestream of wastewater treatment plant... | place: USA: North Carolina | collected 2017-09 | reverse complement strand
AGGAACACGAGCTTTCCGCTCGAACGCGAGTTATAAAGCCAGCCTTTCAGCGTGACCGTTTCGCCGATCTTATTGTTAAGTTGGTTGATATAAGTTTGTGCCATTATGATCTTGATGACCCGCAGACGTACATTTCCCGGTGTATTCGCGTCATCGGTGAGATTATAGCATTGCGATCCAAAGTGCCTAAATTACGCAGCGGCCGGGCCGAAAATGATGCCTGCCGCCGTGCTTTTGGGCTGTCCCGCCGAGGTTCTCGGACGACTCATCTCACATCTTAACCGGACCATAAAGCCGCACGTTCGGGCCGCGGGCAGTCGCGCGATCGCCGCCTCCGGGATGAACTTCTTCAGATTTGTACGGTTTTTGCCCATCGCCTGCTTGACTTAGCTTATATCGAAGCCAAAACTGTACCTACATGTCTGACGAACCCAAGAAAAAGGTCAACTATGCCTCGGCGTGGTATGAGGCGAGGCGGATCATTTGGTCGGCGCGTTGGCGGCTGAGTTTGGGGGTCATTCTGCTTCTTATCTCGAGGCTTGCAAGCATGGTTTTGCCCGCCTCGATCAAGTCGCTGGGCGACGAGGTTTTCGCGAAGCAGAACTACGGCCTCCTGAAATGGATCGCACTTGCGATCGGGGTTGCCGCAATTGTGCAGGGAGCCACGGGATTTGCTTTATCGCAGATCTTGGGCGTCGCGGCACAGCGTGCGATCACGGAAATGCGCAAACGGGTTCAGCGGCACGTCGAACGCCTTCCGATCTCGTACTTCGACGCAACGCAGACCGGCAATTTGATCTCGCGGATAATGAACGACGCCGAAGGGATACGCAATCTTGTCGGCACCGGGCTCGGCCAGCTTTTTGGGAGCTTCTTCACGGCTGTCGTGGCTATCGGCGTGCTTTTTTGGCTTAGCTGGCAAATGACGGCGGCAACCCTTTTGATCTTGGCGGTGTTCGGCGGTGCGTTGTACCTTTCCCTCAGATATCTGCGGCCGGTCTTCCGCGACCGCGGAGCTATCACCGCAGACGTTACCGGACGCCTCGGCGAATCGCTCGGCGGCATCCGCATCGTAAAAGCGTACACGGCAGAAAAACGCCAGGAACTCGCGTTCGCACGCGGCGCTCATCAGCTCTTTCGCAATATCGCAAGCTCGGTTACCGGCGTCTCAGCGATACAATCCTTCTCGGCAGTGCTTGTCGGCGCAGTGGCTCTCGTAATGATCGTAATGGGCGGGAACGCCGTGATGTCGGGCGCAATGACGCTCGGCGACCTGCTGATGTATATCGCGTTCACGTTCATTCTTGCCATGCCGGTCTTTGAGCTGACCGCCATCGGAACGCAGATGACCGAGGCTTTCGCGGGCCTCGACCGCATCCGAGAAGTGCTCAACGAACCGACCGAGGACGACGATGACTCACAGCGGGCCTCGCTCGGCACGATCGAGGGCACGATCGACTTCCGCGATGTCCATTTCGAGTACGACACGAATGTTCCCGTGCTCCATGGCGTCTCGTTTCATGCCGAAGCAGGCTCCACCACCGCACTTGTAGGCTCCAGCGGCTCCGGAAAATCAACGATCTTGTCGCTCGTGCTCAATTTCATACAGCCGAGTGCCGGCGCCGTGATGATCGACGGCAAGGACCTCAATTCGATAAAGCTCCGCGACTATCGGCGGCATCTTGGAGTCGTTTTGCAGGATAACTTCCTGTTCGACGGCACGATCCTCGATAATATCCGCTTCGCCAACGCTCAGGCGAGCATCGACGAGGTCAAGAAAATGTGCGTCATCGCCAATGCGGACGAGTTCATCGAGAAGTTCCCGGACGGCTACAAGACACTCGTGGGCGAGCGCGGCGTAAAGCTCTCCGGCGGCCAGCGGCAGCGGATCGCCATCGCAAGGGCACTGCTTGCCGACCCGCGTATCCTCATCCTCGACGAAGCAACCTCATCGCTCGACTCGGAATCCGAAGCCCTTATCCAACAGGGCTTGAACAATCTGCGCCGCGGCAGGACAACGTTCGTTATCGCCCACCGTCTGTCAACCATCCGAAGCGCCGATCAGATACTCGTCGTCGAAGCCGGACGGATCGTCGAACGCGGCAGCCACCGCGAACTGCTCGCTATGGACGGAAGATACAAACAGCTTTATGATAAACAATACCGATTTGAGCAGAATCTATTCGTGAATCCGGGCGAGGACTTTACCGGACACGCCGCCGAGACCGTCGCGGCATCGAAACTGTAAAAGGAAGGAACCAGATGTATGGCTGAACAATCTTACGCGAACCACAGACGTTACTACCCGCTGTTCCACTATGTCGTCGTGCCTCTGCTGGCACTCCACTTCATTTCGCAAGTAGTGCTCCTGATCATGCACCCGAGCATGAATGGCGTGTACTGGTCCGTCTTTGCCCTCACGCTTGTCCTGCTCGCCATCACCGCACGCTGGCAAGCTTTGATCGCACAGAACCGTATCATACGGCTCGAAGAACGCCTTCGCTATAAAGACATTCTGCCCGCCGACCTTGCCGCCAAAGCAAACGATCTGGACGTGCAGCAGATCATCTCACTCAGATTTGCTTCGGATCAAGAGCTGGAAGGCCTCGTGCGGCGTACGCTGGACGGCGAATTTGCCAAACCGGACGACATCAAGAAGGCCGTAACCCATTGGCGCGCCGATCATCTTCGCGTCTGAGGCTCCGCAGATCTACGGTTCATCGCAGCGCGATGTGACCTTGGTGAAAAGCTTTCGGAACCGGCCGGCAGCCGTTCCGTCGGACACAGCGTCAACGCTGTGCGTAAGATCGTTGGCACAATTTGTCCAGCCGAATGTTACCAGTTCGACAAGCGCATAGTTTCCCTTGTCAGGCGACGTACTCTGTGTTCTGAATTCCTGTTCGAGCCGTTTCGGGTCGGCATTTTTCTTCTGCTGTTCGAGATTCAGCTTACGCCACGCATTGATCATAGCATCGCCGCCCTTTATCAGCGGTTCTACATAGGCGGCCTTGCAGGCGTCAGCTCCTTCATACTTTAGGAGCACCTTCGGATCCGAATAACCGAGAGCCGTTGCCCGCTCAAGCCGATACCTTTCCTCAAGGGCGCGGATCTCGCTTTGGCGAAGTTCCTCCCAATACTTGCCGGGCACAAGCTTTAGGGCTTTGAGCGTCTCCGATTTCTGCCGGTACTCGGCATCAATGGCTGCCACATCGATCGAAGCGATGTCGGCGTATTTGAATACCATCGCAGACGCAAAGATCGCAGACAACTCGCCTTTGACCAGCCTCTGCGTATCTGAAAGCTGCGTCTTGGTGTAGCTCTTGGAGTTATAGGTGCCGGTGTGAACGCACAGTTCGTCTTCCCACTTGAACTTACCCGTCTGCGCGGCCGCTGCAATGCTGAGAACCAGTGTAATAACAACGATGTATATGACCTTCATAAATAATTCGGCGGATATCCGCGTGTGTGTCTGCACATTGCTTTATATGTAGGCGGCTAATTCGTCTATCAATTCGGGATGTCAGCCGAATGGGCCGCAAGTTCCTTTTCCAGAACACTGATAAGCGTGGGAAAGCCGCTGATATTTCGCGACGACCGCAATACGATACGGAACATCGGCAGAATGAACGGCTCGAAATATGCCTTGCCGCGCATAGCCGATTGATAGGAGAATGTCCCGGCGGCCTTTAGGCATCGCTGCAGCGTCTGAAGCCTGAACTGATACGCAAAGTCGCCTTCGTCGATCTTCGGCAGCCCGAACTTGCGCCGCATATCAAGGAAATACAGGCGCTTCTCGGCAAGCCATTCCGGTGACGGCGGTTCCGTTATCCGATCGAGCAAAAGCGAGACAAGGTCGTAAGCGGGCGCACCGATACGTGCGTCCTGATGGTCAATGATCCGCATCTTGCCCTGCGGGTCGATCATCAAATTCGCGGCGTGAAAATCACGATGACACAACACGCTCGCATAGCCTTCGAGCAGCCGCGACAGTTCGGCAAATTCCTCCGAAAGCCGCCGATCCGTCCTTTCGTCGAGCGGCGTCTTTCGATACGTCGTGAAGTAGTGCTCCTTAAAGAACGACAGCTCCCACAGCAGCTTTTCGGTATCGAATTTTAGCCTCGACGCGACGGAATTCATCTCATACGCAAGCTCGGTTGCCGTCTGAATACGTGCGATCAGCGATATCGCCTCACGGAGCGAGCGTTCGTCCTCGGTGTGCATTTTCTCGATCAGGACATCTCGAAGTATCCTGTCGCCGAGATCCTCTTGGATGATAACGCCGAGGCCGCCGTCAACATCGTAAATACCCGCAACAGGCAGATGGGCTGCAAGGAAGAGGTGCGTAACATCGATGTAAGGCTGCTCGGCCGGATCGAAAGGTTCGGGATATACGCAGGCGACGGCCGTCGTGCCTTGCCATTCGATGCGAAAGAATTCACGCGTCGAAGCATCCGCCGTGAGCGGCCGGATAGGCGATGCGACGTTTCGAGCGGCAAGAAACTGCCGGAGCCTTTCTTCTAGCGGCGACGCTTCCATATCTAAAGCCTAATTCAGCGGAACTATGTAGTTTTCTCCCTGCACGTAGCCGCGAAGTGCCCTTTCAGGGATCTCACTGCAGCCACGTACCATGTCGGCGCGGACTATGGCCGCATTCTCAAAGTGTTCAGCATCCGGGATGACGACATCATCGGCAATGATCGTTCGATAGAGGCTGACGCCGTCGCCGATGGTGACGTTATCCCATATCACCGAATCCTTTACGTTCGTTATGCCGTTCATCGTGCAGTTATGGCCGAAGTGGACATTGCCGCTTTTCATCATCGCAAGTGATATGTCGAGATAGCGAGGGATCGTCGAAAGTTCGTACCACTCGCCTTCGGCGACGTGTGCCGCGATCTTTTCGCCGCCGTGAAGCATCGGGATATAGACGTCCGTAACAAGGTCGGAGAATCTGTTATCGGGAATAAGGTCAAGCAGTTGCGGCTCGACCACATGAATGCCCGTAAACATAAGCGGCACGGGTATGTCGTGCTCGACATCGCGCAACTCGGCTTCGGTTACGGGTGTCGCATGCGGTCCGAATCGCTTTATAAATGCGCCGTCGGTCTCAACGACGGTGAACTTCTCGCGTTTATGATTTTCCTTGAGCACCATCGTGGCAAGAGCACCGGACGCCTTGTGTGTCTCAATAACCGCACTTATGTCGATATCCGTGATGATCTTCCCGTTCACAAGCAGGAACGTTTCATCACCGAGCAGGGAATGTGCGTGCCGAAGAGCACCCGCAGTGCCGAGAATATCCGGCTCCTCGATCGAATAGCGGATATCGACCCCGAATGTGCTCCCGTCGCCCAACGCTTCGATAACGGAATGCGGCTGATGATGCAGATTTACGACGAATTGCGTGATGCCAAAGCGTGCAATGTACTCGGCTACATAGCCTACAAGCGGCTTGCCGAGGAACGGTATCGCCGGCTTTGTACGATCGATGGTGAGTGGAAAAAGCCGCGTGCCAAAGCCCGCCGCGAGGATCATTGCTTTCATTGAGTATCTATCCGCCGCGAGACGGCTTAAAAGAATACTTTAAGCGATACGAGCGGACACGGCAATTCACACAAGCTGATAGCAAACGAAAAAGGCCGCCTCGCTTGGCGGCCTTTTCCGTCTATCGAACGTAAGCTCAATGAGAGTTGTAGGTCGCGACCGGGTAATCCCCGCTCGCACCGAACGGTTGGCCGCTGACCGAGCCGCCTGAGTTGAGAACCCAGAAAGCAGATGCACCGGGCGTCGCGCTCGGCCGCCATATCGCTATATCGGTCTTGCCGTCACCGTTATAGTCGCCCTGCACGGGGTAGTCCGTTGCAGTCGAACCGAACGTATTGTAAAAGATGGTGCCGCTCTGGCTCGACAAATATTGCCACTGAAGAGCCCCTCCGACACTACGCACAGTGGCTAAGTCGGTCACTCCGTCACCGTCATAGTCGCCCGGCACGATGGTGTCAGTTGGTGTGCCAAAGACCTCTGTAGCAACACCCTTGGTGAACAGACCCCAGAAACGGGCTTGACCGCCGCCATTGTTACGCTGAACAACAAAGTCCGCCCTTCCGTCTCCGTTATAATCGCCCGGTGCCGGGAAATCGCCGTTCATACCCCAAATCTGATACGTCACGGGGCCGCCCGGAGTCGTGCGGTAGAACCACGTACTCGCATCCCCCGCATTCGCTCCATCGCGATAAACCGCGAGGTCGGTCTTGCCGTCACCATTGTAGTCGCCGACGACCGTCGGATCGTCTCCGGTTTGACCGAAGGCTTCGACCCGTGCCGTAAAGTCGGTGCTGTTAAGAACGTAAAACGCTGCAACGGTCGGCGCACCCGATCGCCACACTGCAAGATCCGATTTGCCGTCGCCGTCAAAATCACCGCTTACGAAGGAATCTGATGCCAAGCCCCAGTATTTCGCTTCGGTCGTAGCCGTTCCGTTGAGGTTGTAGAACCAAGTTACCTGGCCGTTGGCTCCGCCGCCCGTGTTGCGAACAACGGTCCAATCCGTCTTGCCATCGCCGTTGAAGTCAAGTACATGCTGAACATTAGCAGGTGCCGCGTTCGGCGTATAGCTGAACGTATCTATGCCGATATAGTTCGAGTTATCTCCCGTCGGCCCGCCGTTTTCGACGAAATAACGGAAAGCAAATCGCCCGCTTGTAGGACCCGACAGACCGCTGACAGTAATAGTGTATTCCGTCCAAATATCGGGGTATGTACCTGAATAGGTCGGGTCAATATCCAACAACAGGGTCGTAAAAACACCGACCGACGTTGCCGAAGTTCCGACATCAGTGCTCGAGCCGGCCAAAGACATACGCACCTGCATACGATCGGGGAACGGATCACCGTCAACACCACGCGTCCAAAACTTCATTACATCCCCGTTGCTAAGCGTTCGAACCGGCGTCAACAGCCAGTTGCTGATCGTTCCCGTCCCCGCGGTATTATTGAAGTTGGCTCCGATATACGCTGTTGTAGCACCGCCTTGCGACGGGAACACGGTGGCGTTGCCCTGGAACCAGTTCGTAGTACCAACCGGAGAGCTGTTGTTCTTTGTGAACCAGCCGTTGCCCGGAAGTGTCGTAATATCATCAAAGCCCTCAGTAATCGCCTGAGCACTTACGGCAAAGACACACGACGCCACTATCGAAGCGACGAACGCTGCCCTAAAAACATTCGAGAAGGCTGTCTTTCGCCAACTCTTGTTCAAATTAGAAAACAGATACATAAACTCACCCTCCAAAGATATTAGTTCGCCGTATCGGCCATCCATAGACCGCTACCGACTCCTTCTACTCTCAAACCATGGTCGGAAATCACAAACAAGCTCGTAATTGCCGGAATCTAAACTTTCTACAAAGTGAATTTACTACTGAAAGGTATCCGTGTCAAAGCAAAATACGGAAGAGATCGGCTTGCCGCACAATTCGAATAAAGCAGAATTGGACAAACCCCGACACTTCGTTCTATCGTACGCTTAGCTTCCTGAACCTGAGATCTTGAGCTCAGCCGAAAACCGACGAATGAAGAACGACCGACGAGAGATCTTTGGATGGCTGTGTTACGACTGGGCTAATCACTCATTTTTTACGCTCGTATTGGGCGTTCTGATCGGCGAATATCTTACATCACTGGCTCAGCGGAGCGTCGGTGATAACGGTGCGATCTTATCGTTCGGCGGCTACGGACTGGTAACGGCAAAATCACTGTACTCTTACTCGGTCGGCATTTCGGTATTCCTGCAGGTCTTCTTTTTGCCTACCCTCGGTGCGATCGCCGATTACACGCATCTCAAGAAGACATTTCTCGCGGTTTTCTGCTATCTCGGTGCGTTCGCCTGTGCTCTTCTTGTCTTTGCCGGTGAAGGGCACTACCTTTTCGGCGCCTTGCTCTTTATTCTGGCAAACCTCGGAGCCGGTGCGTCGATCGTGTTCTTCAACTCGTTCCTGAGTGATATCACGACCGAGGATATGCGCGACAAGGTCTCCAGTTGGGGCTTTGCCGCAGGATACCTCGGCGGCATAGCAACGCTGATCGTCGGCTTTCTGATACTGTACAACGCCGAAAGGTTCGGCCTAAGCAGGGTCGAGGCCGAGCGGCTTTGCTTTTTGGCGGCCGGTATCTGGTGGGGCGGCTTTTCGATCTTTACCCTGCTTTTGCTAAAAACTCGCCTTCCCGCACGCGAAGCTCCCGCAGGCAAAAGCTATCTTGCCATCGGCATCTCAGAATTGACAGACACATTTCGCGAACTCTTTCGCCTTAAGCGGACCTTCCACTTCCTGCTTGGCTATCTGCTTTATAATGACGGCATTCAGACCGTGATCGCGATGTCGGCCGTTTTTCTTTCGCAGGAACTCTTCGAATCACGCGGCATCGAGACGGACCGCATCGTGCTTCTGATAGCGTTCTTTCTCGCACAGATATTCGGGTTCATCGGGGCGCTTCTATTCGAGCGGATCGCGAACTTCACATCGACCAAGACGGCCATTCTTATATCGCTGGCTATCTGGTCGCTGATCGTTATTTATGCTTACGGATTTCTCGAAAACACGACCGAAGCATACATAATGAGCGCGGCGATCGGACTCGTGCTCGGCGGTTCGCAGGCTCTCTCACGGTCGCTTTTCTCCCAAATGATCCCAAAGGGCCGCGAATCCGCCTTTTTCGGGCTTTATGCGATCTCCGAACGCGGCACATCGTGGATCGGGCCGTTGGTATTCGGCCTTGTCGCTCAGCTCACTAATTCCTATCGGCCCGCGATCCTTTGCCTGATCGCTTTCTTTGTTATCGGAAGCATCATTTTATTCTTCACAAACACTAAGCAGGCGATCATTGACGCCGGGAACACGGCACCGGAGAATGCTGCTTAGGCTGTTTTTTGAGTGTTTGGCCGGGAAGCGATACTCGGCTATACTGTCCCTGCCGCAAGCAGCAGCGAACCCGAACATATGCTCGAAAACCCGACTGAAAGGATCATAACCATCTTCGGCGGCTCCAAGTGTCGTTCCGACGCACCGGAATACATCGAAGCAAAGGAATTGGGCGAACGTCTCGCCGATGCGGGACTTACGATCTGTACGGGAGGCTATTTAGGCGTGATGGAGGCTGCTTCACGCGGAGCTCGCGAACGGGGCGGCCGTGTGCTCGGCATCGTGATGAATCAATTCAAGCACGAGCCGAACCGCTTTCTGACCGACAAGGTTGCGACCGATCATTTTTATGACCGGCTCCAGAACCTTATAACCCGATCTATAGGCTTTGTTGCCTTTCGCGGCGGAATGGGCACCGTCACCGAGGTCTCGCTTGTATGGAACAAACTGCAAACAGGTGTGCTTGAAAAGAGGCCGCTAATTCTCGTGGGAGACTGTTGGCACGGCGTCGTAAAAGCTTGGCAGGATAATCTTGTTGTCTCCGACGCAGACCTGTCATTCTTGACCTTCGCCAAAGATGCCGCTGAGGCGTGCTCGATCTTACTGGATAACCATAAAGGAGTTTAACTATGAATTGTCCGCGTTGCGACATGAGCCTTATGGACGGTGCAAAATTTTGCGGTTCATGCGGATTTACGATTTCCTCCCAGCAGCCTGTGGCCCAACCGGCGGCCGCACCGCCGCCTGCCGCCGGAGCCTTTCAGTTCGATTCGGACGGTCGCGGTCAAGGACGCGGCTATACTTGGGCGATCGAACACCAAGGCGCCTTCGCGCTCGCGGTCGTAAACCTCGCCGCGGAGCAGGCGATCTGTGCGGAAGCCGGTGCGATGGTCTCAATGTCAGCGAATGTCGATCTTTATTCCGAAATGAAAGGCGGCGTTTTCGGTGCTCTCAAACGTGCGGTCGGCGGAGAATCGGCTTTCGTTTCAACATTTACGGCCAAAGGCGGTCCCGGCGAAGTGTCGTTCGCTCCGGGTGCACCGGGTGACGTTGCAGGTATCGAGATGCAGAACCAAGCATTCTGCGTACAGTCGAGTTCATATCTGGCAGGTGACACCTCGCTTATCGTTGATACAAAATTCGGCGGTGCAAAGTCGTTCTTTGGCGGCGAGGGCCTCTTCGTACTCAAGATTTCAGGGACCGGCCTTCTGCTCGTCTCGTCATTCGGCTCGATCCACAGAAAGACCCTGAGGCCCGGCGAATCGTATGTTGTTGACACGGGGCATTTGGTCGCGTGGGAAGCACAGATGCAATACAACCTGCGAAAAGCAGCGAAGAGCGGCTTTTTCCGAAGCCTCGTAAGCGGCGAAGGTTTGGTCGCAGAGTTTCAAGGCCCCGGCGAGATACTGATCCAAACCCGCAATCTGGCGGCGTTTGCCGGATTGCTCAAACCCTTCTTCCCGACCCAAAGCAGCGGCGGCAGCGGTTTCAGCTTTGGAAGTTAATTGGCTTTTTCGGCTGCGAACATCGAAAATGGGGAAATGATGCCCGATCCGACACCGCGACGTGAGATACGGATCGAAGGCCGAGTGGCTTCACGCGGCATCGGCATTGGGAGGGCTTTTTGCCTCACCGATGGCCGTTTCGAGACGATCCGTCGCAGGCCGGCACCCGTAAATAGAGAGATCGAAAGGCTTGATGATGCGGTCAAGGAAGTGCTCGACCTACTCGATCAGTTTGCCGCGCATTCCGACGGCAAACGTCCGGACCCGGCCGCGGAGATATTCGATATCCAACGCGCGATCATCAATGACTCATCCTTGATCGGGCGGATCAGAGAGATCATAGCCGATGAGTCCTGCAATAGTGAATGGGCCGTGAACGAAGCGGCCGCCGAATACCGAGAACGGCTAAGATCAAGCGAAGATGAGCATTTCAGGTCGCTTCTTGCCGATCTTGATGATGTAATTGACCATCTGATATCGGCACTTCTGGATAACCGGCAGCCTCCGGAACCGCCGAAAGATGCGGTCGTGATCACACGGGAACTTCGCCCTTCAACGATCCTCAATTTAGCGAAACACGAGCCAAAGGCCATAGTCACCGAGATCGGCGGCTGGACATCTCATTCATTCATAATGGCACGCGAATTGGGCATACCGGTCGTTTCCGGCGTTCGCAACGCTCTAAAACGTATCCCGAACGATGCAATGGTTGCCGTTGACGGCCTTTGGGGGCAAGTAATTCAGGAACCTGCGGCCGATACGGTCGAACGGCTGAAACACTATGACCTGCCGTCTCGAAAGGATCTGAAAAAAGGGATCGGGCATATCACAACGGCTGACGGCGTATCGGTAACCATCGCGGCAAATGTTGACAATATTGAAAAATGCCGACAAGCCATCGACGCAGGGGTTTCGTCAATTGGCCTGATCCGGAGTGAATACCTTTTCAATATCGCAAGCCGCTATCCCGGTGAAGAAACACAGATCGACGTTTACAGCAAGATAGTCGGCCTCGCGGGTGAAAAGCGTGTGTGCGTGCGAACGTTCGACTTAAATATGGGCCAGCTTTTGCCGGCCCGCGCCGGCCGTGAACGCAACCCGGCATTAGGGTTGCGGTCGATCCGCCTCAGCCTTAAACACGAACGGCAATTCCGCATACAGCTTAGATCTCTTATCAGCGCGGGCGGATGCGTGGACATACTCTTGCCGTTGGTTTCGAGCGCCGATGAGGTAATGCGAGCTCGAGAGATCCTGGCCGACGAGATCAATGCCTTGGGTATAATCAAAGCTAAACGCGAGTGCCCGAGACTCGGCGCGATGATCGAGGTTCCGTCGGCCGTACTGACGATCGACGCGATGCTGGCGGCGGCGGACTTTGGATTTCTCGGTACAAATGATCTTGTCCAATATCTCCTGGGCGTCGATCGTGATAATGAGGCGGTTGCGGATTGGTATCAGACGCTGCATCCGGCTGTCCTAAAGGCGATACAGATCGTCGTTTCAGCGGCTCGAAGGTCAAGAACGCCGCTTGTGATCGGAGGCGAAATGGCCGGCGCGGCCTATTACGTACCGATACTGATAGGACTTGGCGCCCGCGAATTGAGCATGAACCTTTCTTCGATGCCGGGCGTCGCTGAGATCATCGGCTCAATAGATTCAGAAAAGGCCGCCGAACTGATCGCTCCGTTATGCACACTCGGAACAGCGGGCGAGGTCGAGGATGAACTTCGCAAGATCTACGCTAAGTATTGGCCGGAATTACTTCTAACGCACCCGAGCACTCGCCCGTTTGAGCGGTCTTTCTCTTCTAAAAATTAGAAATATCAAGGGCTTCGTTGTTTATACGAATAGTTGCCGGTTGATCGGCAGTGATCAGAAATGAACCGAGTGCTGAAATTTGTAGTGCTTGCGGCCATGGCCCTGCCGGCCTCTGTCGCTGCTCAATCAGGGGCGAATGACGGAGCTTTGTCAGCACAAATGTCGGCACCTACCATCAGGATCGAGCCTGCCGCGAACCGAATTTCACTGACCGAGCCGAAAGATCAGTTAGGAAAGACGCCGACCTCGCGCGTGCCGGATGCTGACCCGACCGCTTCATATCACCTCGGAACCGGCGATGTGCTTTACATTGAATTTCTTAATGGTACAAAGCTTCGCGGAAATTTCCCGATAACCGAAGACGGCACTATTGACTTTCCGCTTGCCGGAGGCAAGGTCTTCGTCGCGGGAAGCGATGTTGATGATGTGAGACGGTCGATCGAATCACGGGTTCGGCTCTTCAATAACCCAAAGGTGAAGGTCGTCCTCCGCGAATCGGGAAGCCATGCGATCATCGTTTCGGGGCTTGTCGCCGCTCCGGGAGCACAGGATCTTCGGCGCGATGCAGTTCCGCTCTATGTTGTACGGGCAACCGCAATGGCCCATCCGCGTGCTGCGATCGCGAAGGTGAGCCGCGTGGTTGACGGCAGCCTACAAATATACTCCTTGGACCTTGACGCAAACTCCGACTTTTCGATACTCCCGGGCGACCAGATCGAATTTGCCGCCGGCACGAATCCGGGGGTTACCGGCTACTTCTATCTGGCCGGACAGATCGTTTCAGGTGGACGAAAGGAACTTTACGAAGGAATGACCTTGTCGCAAGCTCTGGCTGCATCCGGCGGAGTACGTGATAAAGCCAAGACCGCGAGGATCAGCTTTCGCGATGCATCCGGCCAGCTTGTTGCGGTCGATATCGATCTCAAGACATTGAGCTCGGGGAAAATTGCCGACCCTATCATCAGGCAGGGCAACATAATCGAATTGATCGGGAGATGACTTATAACCGGTATTTCAATGTTGAACAGTTTTTGTTATACTTTTTAAGCCTTAGTATGAGGCTCGTCGGGCGGCCGCTGCTGCGATATGCAGGAGAGGAAAGTCCGAACACCATAGAGCAGCGAGCCGGATAACGTCCGGGCGCATTTAAGTGCGGGTACGTCCTGCACCTAACTGCGACGACAAGTGCAACAGAAAGCAAACCGGCCCTTTCAAGGGTTACGGGTGAAACGGTGAGGTAAGAGCTCACCGGCGCGTGTGGCAACACTCGCGGCCGGGTAAACTCCTCGTGGTGCAAGATCAAATAGGGAACCCTGTCGTTCGTACGGCTCGTACGCGCGTTGCTCCAGGGCAGCCGCAGGTTCCGGGTAGATCGCTTGAGCAGGCGGGTGACCGCCGGCCTAGACGAATGGTCGCCGCCTGTGCGAACAGGCACAAAATTCGGCTTATAGGCGGGCCTCATCGCTAATGGTATTTCTGAAGAACCCAAATTTTGATTGGAGAATCGTCGTAAATTATGGCTAATCGCAAAGGTGTGTTTATCGGGGCTTATGTGCCCAGCGAACTGAAAGAATCTCTGAGGCGTCGGGCGGCCGGCGAACACCGCACCTTGTCGCAAGAGATAACACGCATACTCATTGAGGCAGTACACGGCAAGGGTCTGCCGGCAGGAAGCGTGGACCGGCGGGCGGGCGCGACGATCCCGCGTCGCCGCGAAACGGATCCGCCGATCCGCAGGCGTGCTGAAGATCTGCCTTTCCTTTCCGGCGGCGAAAAGAAATAACGACAGTTGACACTTTTTAACCGGCCGTCCGTTATCGCGGGCGGCTTTTTTCTTGCCTGCGGGCGTATGTTAAACTGATGCCGTGAATTCAAAGGTTACAGTCGTCGGTATAATCGCGTTGGTCATTGGCCTTGCGGGCGGTTTTTTGCTTGCCAACAACCTGAACAGAAGCACCATCAACGCGCTACGCTCCCAACTCGACAGCCGCGGCGGCAATGCTAATACGTCGGGCGGCGGGAATGATCTTGGCGTTTCCGATGACGAGATACGCGCAAAGATCGCAGAGGCTGACGCCAATCCGCAGGATCTTGTTTTCCAGAAGAATCTCGGCCGAGGTATTTACCGCCTTGCAGCGATGAAAAAGGACGTTACCCTGATCGAGGAAGGCAAACGCTTACTCGAACGTGCAAATACGCTTGATCCAAAGGATGTTGATGTGCTTGTCGACCTTGGCAATGCCGAGTTCGACATTGCGTTTTTTCGTAAGGACCCGAAGATCTATTTAGCCGCTCGCGATGCGTATCAGAAAGCACTTGCCGTCAAACCGGACGATGCCGACGTGATCACGGACATGGCTTTGACATACTATTTGACCGAACCTCCGGATCTCAAACAAGCGGCAGATCAATTTCAAAAAGCGATCAAGATCAACCCGAAGCAGGAAAGGGCTCTTCAGTTCTTGACATCCACATTCATACGGCAATCGGACTTCGATTCTGCAAAGAAGGTTCTTGACCAACTCAAGGCCGCAAACCCGAAGAACGAACTGATAAAAGAGCTTTCGTCGCAGATCGACAATCGTACTTACTCACCGATCCAATGAGAGAAGCCTTGTTCATATTTGCCGTCGTCTTGGTGCTTCTTGGTTTGACGGCGGTCAAGTATCGCAGGCAGATCGCGCAGATCATCGGATTTGCAAAAATGCTTACCGGTGCGGCCGCGCAGGACGCTTCGCTTCAACCTTCGGGCGGCTCAAAACAGTCTGTTCATCTTGTTAACTGCTCGGGGTGTTCGGTTTGGGTCCCGGCTGACAAGGCTATCCTTAAGAGCGGGAGCACCCTTTGCGTCAGATGCGCTGAAATCGGTATCGACTAGAATCTGCCTAAATACCAACTCACCATTTGCTCACCCCAAAGCATTGAGATAACAGAACCGATGCCGAGGAAAATGCCGAAAGGTATCTGTGTTTGCAGGTCGCGGTCCTTTTGCCGCAGCACAACGCCGATGCCGGCAAGGGCGCCGGTAAAAGCTCCGATGAATATCGTCAATAACGTGAGCCTCCAGCCGAGTAGAGCTCCGATACCAAGCAGCAGCTTCACGTCGCCTAGCCCCATCGCATCAACGCCGCGGAGTGCTTTCCAAACGGCTCCGACGAGCCAAAGCGAGCCGCCGCCGATCAAAGCACCGAATAATGCCCCGGCAAGGCTCAGCGCCCACGCAGGCCACGTAACGAGCATTGAAACAGGAGCATATTGCGTATCGGAGAACGTAAAGCCGGTAAAAATGATAGGAAACAGAATGCGGGCGAGCAGTGCGATCACGAACATCGGGTACGTGATCACGTTCGGCAGGATCATATGTTCGGCATCGATAAAGATCAGTGAGATCATCGTTGCCGTAAATGCCAGCGCTAGAGCAAAATACGGCGTGAAGCCGATCTTCCAATAAACGACGCAAAAAAGCACTGCGGTGAGAAGTTCGATCGCCGGATAACGCCACGAGATGCCGCCGCGGCATTCGGCACATTTACCGCGAAGCATCAGCCAGCCTAGTATCGGCACGTTATACCATGGCTTGATCGCTTTGCCGCACGCCGGGCACTTCGACGACGGAAACAGCGACATTTCATTCGGCACTCGATAAATAACTACATTCAGGAAACTGCCTATGCAGGCTCCAAAGACAAAGATCGCGATATACGCAAGATACTCAGGCAAGCCGAGTACGGACTCAACTGACGGGGCAAGATTCTGCATTTCGGATGGACATGTGCGGCCGAGCATGCCGCGACAAACTAAATCATACAGTTTGCGGGCCGTATTTGCTAGAAAATAATTTTCCGTTCAATTATCATATTCGTGTCACATTTCCATCAATAGAAGGGCTTTTTTCATTGAAACCAACGAATATCAAAGATCCTGAGTACTTTCACAAGGTCGTCGATTGCCAATATGCTTGCCCGTCGCATACGCCGGTGCCTGAATATATCCGTTTGATCGCTGCCGGGCGATACACCGAAGCGTATATGGTCAATTGGGATTCGAACGTCTTTCCCGGCATTCTGGGGCGAACTTGCGACAGGCCTTGCGAGCCTGCGTGCCGGCGCGGCCGCGTCGAAGAACAGCCGGTTGCGATATGCCGCCTGAAACGGGTTGCGGCGGACAATCGTGATGACGTGCTGCCGTATATGCCGCAAGGGCCTTTCACACCTAACGGCAAGAAGGTCGCATTGATCGGTGCCGGGCCGGCGAGTTTGACGGTCGCGCGCGACCTTGCACCCTTAGGTTACGAGATACATCTGTATGATGAGCAGCTAAAAGCGGGCGGCTTTATGCGTTCGCAGATACCTGCATTCCGCCTGCCGGAAGAAGTGTTGGACGAGGAGGTCGGATATATTCTGCGGCTCGGCATTCACACGCACTTCAAACATTACGTATCGTCGATGAAGGAGCTGCTTGCCGGTGATTATGACGCCGTATTCATCGGTTCGGGGGCACCGAAAGGGCGCGACCTGCCGGAGCTTCCGGGCCGTCAGGAAGGCGATTCCAACATTCACCTCGGTATCAACTGGCTCGCCAACGTTGCCTTTGAACACACAAAGAGCATCGGCAAGCGTGTGATCGTGCTTGGCGGCGGCAACACGGCGATGGACTGCTGCCGAACAGCACGCAGGCTTGGGGGCGAAGATGTAAAGGTGATCGTGCGTTCGCCATTTGCATCGATGAAGGCAAGCCCTTGGGAAAAAGAGGATGCGATGCACGAAGGCATTCCCATTATTGACAACCACGTGCCCAAGGCGTTCGTCTTGTCAGAACCGGAAGCGGTAGCGACTGGGTCTCCTCCTCGCCTCGTGGGCATGACATTCGAGAAAGTAGAAGCCAAATACGACGAGAACGGCAAGCGTTCGCTCGTCCCGACGGGCGAGCCTGACGTGTTCTACGAAGCTGACGACGTCCTGATAGCGGTCGGGCAAGAGAATGCGTTCCCCTGGATTGAACGCGACATCGGCATCGAATTCGGCAAATGGGAACTGCCGGTCGTTGACAAAACGACCTTCCGCTCGACGCATCCGAAGGTCTTTGTCGGCGGCGATGCGGCGTTCGGCCCCGAGAATGTGATCACGGCGGTCGCGCACGGCCATCAAGCCGCGATATCGATCGATCTGTTCTGCAGCGGTAAAGACCTTGTCGCCGACAGGCCCTCGCCGTTTGTCAACCTCCATTCGATGAAGATGGGCATTCACGAATGGGCGTACGACAGCACGATCGATCACGACAAACGCTTTGTCGTGCCGCAGGCGCCGAAAGATCTCACGCTGAAGGACAGAAAGAAGGAGGTCGAACTTGGCTTCGATCCGCTGACGGGTTATGAGGAGGCACAACGCTGTCTGAATTGTGATGTGCAGACCGTTTTCGACGCGCCGAAGTGCATCGAGTGTGATGCGTGCGTCGATATCTGCCCGACAAGCTGCATTTCGTTCATTCCTGACGGCGACGAGGACGATATTCGGAAACGCACCAAGGTTCCCGCGCTCAACACCGCACAGGACATTTACGTTCAGGACGGCCTGAAGACCGGCCGCGTCATGGTCAAAGACGAAGACGTCTGCCTCCACTGCGGCCTCTGTGCCGAACGCTGCCCCACCGCCGCCTGGGATATGCAGCAATTCTGGTACAACGTCACCAAAGCCGGCGAGGTTAAGTATGGTCCGACCGTGGTGGGCAATCTGGTGCAGATTCAAAAGATTGGAAGTGGTGCGGTGTCAGAACCGCCTGTGTAAGTGGGCGGCCGTTAGATAACGTATAATCAACGAGGGAGAAAGCTATGACAGCACAGACAATGGAGATAATGGATGTAGTCGATTCGCTTCCGATCGAAATGAAGCTGGAGATTATTGACCACCTTCTCGCAAGTATTTCACCCAGGCAAAAAGAAATAGACGAAGCGTGGAATGACGAGGTGGAGCGTCGCATCGACGAAGTCGAATCCGGTAAGGTCAAACTCATCCCACTCGAAGAAGTGCGGGAACGAATGCGTTCACGTTATCGCAAATGATTCAGTCGATTCACCCGGAGGCAGAGCGCGAATTCAAGGCGGCTGCCAACTTTTGCAACGAACGCGAAGAGGGCCTCGGTGACGACTTTTCCGAGGAAGTCTTTGCGACGATTGACCGAATCATCGAGTTCCCGAACTCTTGGCCGCGAAGTTCTTATCGCACACGTCGATCCCTGTGCAATCGCTTCCCGTATTCGGTGATTTATCGCTATACGGAAGCCGAGGTTACAATCTATGCCGTCGCACATCAAAAGCGAAAGCCGGGATATTGGAACGATAGACTCAAATAAAGTCGCCGAACGCTGCCCCACTGCCGCCTGGGATATGCAGCAATTCTGGTACAACGTCACCAAAGCCGGCGAGATCAATTACGGCGGCTCCCCTCCTGCCGGAGGAGGGGTGGCGGGGCTTCCCCGACGGGGTGGTGGGAGCGGCAATCTGGTGCAGATAGAAAGGAATGGAAACGGCGCCGCTTAGTTTTATGTCGAATGAAGTGTGGTTATTCGCGTTCCCTGTAAAAATTAGCGGAACACAGTGCTAATCGACACTCGAAATCAGATGGATCTGTCCCGAAGGGCAATTAGCCACGGCCTTTAGGACGTGGTAGGAAGCCGAGAATCTTATTTTAGGGCGTTTTAACGTCCTTAAAAAAAACGCAAGAAAGTAAATGTCAGACAGCGTATATTCCGAGATCAATTTACACATCACGTGGCACACGAAAAATAATCTGCCGATGATTACGCCGCGGATCGAGGACCGTCTCTATCATTTTCTGATACACAAGATCATTGAAACTCCCGGAGCCTATCTTCACGCGATCGGCGGAATCGAAACCCACGTTCATATCGGCATAAGTCTCGAACCAAACATCCTCGTTTCGGATTGGATAGGAAAACTAAAAGGCGGCAGTTCATATTACATCAATCACGAGGTGCAGCCGAAAGCGTTGGAATGGCAGCGTGGTTATGGGATTGTCACGTTCGGAACACGGGACTTGCAATGGGTTGTAGCATATATTATAAAGAACCAAAAGGAACACCACCGAAAAGGCGCGATTCACGAACGCCTTGAAAGGATCACGAGCTATGATGCTAAAGCGGCGCGAGAAGGACGTTAAAACGCCCTATGAAAATCTTAGCGATCATTACCACGCCGTAAATGGCGTGGCTAATTGCCGCGAAACGCGGTTCGGTAAAGCCGCGTTCGAAGCGACTTTCCCAACAACTGCCCCGGCCACCGCCGAACACGTCCAGGCCACTGCCGACGATGCAGCGAAAGTCCCTCAAGGAATGGTCATCGTCCGCACCCTCGACGGCATCGTCCGCAACGTCTATTCCGCCGACCCCGGCAAACTAGCTGCGTGGATTTCAGCGTCCCACGTCGAAAAAGCACCGAAGAAACAGACGCCTTAGCCTTTAGGAGGGAATAATGAAGGTATGTCTCTGTCTAATATTTGCTCTCCTAGCGTGCACCGCCGTAGCTCAGGTCAACACGTCTGATCCCGAAGCACGTAACCGGGAACTCTTTCAGACGTACGGATATTGTTTAGGCCAGCAACGAAGTCTCGATCAGATTCGACGTGATTTCCCCTCATTGGGCGTTTCGCTCTACCAGGCTGAAGCGGCTTTCAGTGTCACGTTCGGGAAGTCCTGTACTGCAATAGGAGAACAATTCAGCGACGCCGTCAGGCAGCGTTTGAAGGACGAGTTCGATAAAAAACTGCCCGCAACCTCTATAACGGAATCCGTTGCGAGAGATTTCATTGCAAGGGTTTCTTCGAGAGCTAAGGGCGATATCGACACGCCAGTTAAGGAAACACTTCTTTCCTTTAACCCGGATTTTAGAAAGAGTCCTGGACTAGAATTCATGCGAGGCTTTACGAGAACGTACAGTACGGCGAACCACCTGAAGGCAAAAGGGTTAAATCTCGAAATCAAGGTTCCAATGAGTTGGATGGCTCGTGAGGGCAACCGACCCAACGTGGTGCAATTCTTTAAGGCCGAATATGGCCGGAGTGATGTCGCCGCTCTGATAATGGTTCAACAATTCACGCCGCCAAAGGGAGTGCGCGTGACCCAACGTGATATTGACGAGCTATTCTCCGCCCGAAATCTCAAGGATTTCGTTCCTGACGGCGCAAAAATACTCGAGAGCAAGCCGATAACCCTCGAAGGATCGAACGGGGGAATGTGGGTACTCGAAGAGCGGGGTGAGCGTTTGGATTTCAGCATGACGATGCGCACGCTTCAATATGCCATCCTCTACAACAACCGCTTAATTTTCCTGAAATTTGCCGCTGGCGGAACTGAAGACACGAGAGCCGAATGGGTAGCAACCTTTGAAAGGAGTCGTCCATTATTTCAAATGGTGGCGAATTCTCTAGTGATTGTCGATAAATATCGTAACTGAACATGCCAATTCTCGATCTCGACGATAAGCTTCCCGAACAGGCTGCGTCAGAAGCTGCCGAACTTGCCGCTGTTTCCAAACAAGCGAATACAATCCTTGTAATCAGTGCAATCAGCATTCTTTTTTGTTGTCTGGGCGGGGCTGTCGCTACTTACATGGCCTATCGGGCAAAACAAGTAGCCGATGCCGGTAATCTCGCTGCCGCTCAGAGAGGTGTGAAGTTTGCGACAGCCTGGATGATTGCGACCTATATCATCGGCATTTTCGGAATCATCGGAAGGCTAAGTAGCGGGCGTTAATCACAACCTGCAAAAACCGAGAACGGTAGCGACAATCTCAATGACACAATCCTTAAGTACAATCGCCTAAATCGCCGCGAGTGCTCTGTTTATCCTGAGCCTTGGCCGGTTGTCGCAGCAGGAGACGGCGCGGCGGGGAAATGTTTAGGGGCCGTCGGGATGCTTCGAGTGGCAAGACGAGTATTTCGTTGCATCTGTGAGCGAATCAAATCTTGAATCGGTCCGTAAATACCTCGCCGATCAAGAAAAACATCATCAAAGGGTTTCATCGGAAGACGAGTTTTCGGAGTTTCTGTCGAGGACTGGTTTTGAAATACACAAAGATGCTTCGGCTTGAGATTGGTTGGGCTAAAGCCCGATTCTTTTTTTCCCTCATTCCTCCAGCTAAAGCTGGAGGCAATTTATGGAAAGTTGACTCGGGCTGTTTCACCGGGACGAACTTATGAATTCGAATTGGGAAAGGGTTTTCGCGATGAGTTTTGCGGGTGTGTACCCGCATTACGTAAAGAAGGCGGAGGCAAAGGGGCGAACCAAAGCTGAGCTCGATCAGGTCATTCGCTGGCTGACAGGATACACGCAAAAAGGTTTGGAGAAACAGATCGAGAAACGAACGAGCATGCGTGATTTTTACGAAAAAGCTCCGAAGTGGAACCCGAACGCCTCGCTGATCACCGGCGTCGTCGGCGGTGTCCACGTCGAAACTATCGAGGACCGGCTGATGTAAGAGCTGCGATTTCTCAACAAACGCGTGGACGAGCTTGCAAAATCGACGAAAATGGAGAAGATATTGCAAAAGACCTAATAGCACGACGGTAAAGGAAAAGAAATGTCGTCAAGAATACGCAGGATATTGAAGTGGGTTGGCGTAGTGATCGGAGTCATCCTGCTGACCGCGGTTGGCTTGGGCATCTATGTTTACTCACTGATACCGAAGCCGATCGGCGAGAAACCTGTTTTGCAGGCAGAGCTTTTTGAAAAGCCCGAAAAGGAACTGCCTGTTGCGGGCAAGTTTATTTTCAAACCGGCAACCGAGCTTGCTGCGATGATCAAGAACAGGCAGGCAACCTCTGTCGAGATCGTTCAGGAACACATCAATTACATCAAGAACAACAATTACAAGACGAACGCATTCGTTTGGCTGTTCGAACAAGAGGCGCTCGACGCCGCGAAGAAAGCGGACGAAAAGGTGGCTAAGGGCGAACCTCTCGGGTTGCTCGAGGGCGTGCCTGTCAGCATAAAGGAAGAATTTGCCGTCAAGGGTAAGCCCCAAACAGTGAATGCAGAGATGTTTCAGGGCTTTGTGGCCGCTAAAAATGCCGGTGTCGTTGACGCCCTTATCGATGAAGGCGCGATCGTACTCGGAACGACCAACGTGCCGAAGATGTTGTTTGACGCGCAGACGATCGGTGAAATATATCCTCGGGCAAACAACCCCTACGATCTCACGCGAACTCCGGGTGGCAGCACGGGCGGCGGCGCGGCGTCGGTCGCTTCGGGCTTTGCTCCGATCGCTCTGGGCGGAGATTTTGGCGGCAGTATCCGTATCCCTTCAGCCAATTGCGGACTCTACGGCCTCAAGACTACTGACGGCAGCATGACTGATGCAAATCAGTTTCCCGGTGAACCCGGGAATCCCAAATACCGTCGGATGATGGTCGCCGGCCCGATCGCTCGCACCGTCGATGATATCGATCTCGCTTGGAACGCTATTATGAACAAATGGCCCGAGCAGAAGGCGAAGATGCTCGAGCCGAAAGACGATCTTAAAGATTATAGGATCGCGTATTTCGACGAATGGAAATTTGGCAATGACAAAATTCTTGTCAGTAGGGATATCAAGGATAGGCTGAGAAAATTCGCGGAGGCTCTCAACTCGGCGAACGTCTCCGTCACCGAAGATCAGCCTGCCGATTTTGACAAGATGGTCGCGATGCACCGGATGCTCGCTATCTATGTGATGTTTGAGAAGGTGCCCTGGCTGTTAAGGCAATTCGCCATTCGTGAGTTCAAGCAAGCAGACAATCACAGAATAGATCTGTCCGAGGTATTCGACCGCATGTCGGACCTCGACGCAGCCAAGTATGATGATTACATTCGGCGTCGCGAAGAGCAGACAAGGGAACTGGAAAAATTCTTTACTAAATATGATCTGTTGATAATGCCGGTAGCGTCCGTTCCCGCCATTAAGCACAACCCTGAGCACTCGCCCATATCCGTTGACGGGACAAATGTCGATTACTGGGACAACTTCCTTTATCCCGTCGTCTTTAACGCAACCGGACACCCTGCGCTTACTATCCCGCTGGGGCTAAATAGCGAGGGCATTCCAATCGCAGTGCAGGTCGTCGGACCGATCAACTCAGAGAAACGGTTGATCAAGTTCGCTAAACTGATCGAGCCGCTGCACGTCGGATTTACAAAACCGGTCGTCTAGTTCATTCATTTACGCTCTAATCGAGTGAGGGTGTTCACCGATGAAACCAAGCGCAAAACGCGTCATCCTTCGCATCGTACACCTTGTCGCCGTGATACCGGTGCTCGGGTACGTTTATCAGCCGGTGGCAGAGGCGGCCGAATACCAGCAGTTCACGCAGATGGTATTTATCCCGCTCGCAATACTCACAGGCTTCTGGATGTACATGGGCATCGTCTGGGCCATCCTTGGTGCGTCCTCGTGGGTTGCATTGACGTACTTCTTCGGCCCGCAAACGGGATTTGGCATCGCCCTGCTTGCGCAGATCGCAGTATTTGTTACACGATATTTTTATTTGAAGACGAAAAGGAGAGCTGCGGCTGAATAGGCCCCATTGATCGACGTTATGGCAAAAGTAACCGGCATTGGCGGAGTTTTCTTTAAGAGTGCGACGGATCATACCGAGCTTTCGGAGTGGTACGCAAAGCACCTGGGCCTCGAGTTGGAGCCTTGGGGCGGTGCGATCCTTAAATGGGAAAGTGACGCGGCTCCGGACGGCGGCATCACCGTCTGGAATGCGGCAGCACACGATACGGCATGGTTCGCACCAAGCGACTCTTCGTTCATGATCAACTACCGGATCGATAATATGGACGAAATGGTCGCACAGCTTACGGCTTCCGGCATTGAGGTCATCCAAGGCCCGGAAACCCATGAGAACGGCAAATTCGCGTGGATAATCGACCCGGACGGCAACAAGGTCGAGCTTTGGGAACCGATCTTCGAATAATTGAAGTCCGTTCGGCAATTCTGGTTTTTCCGAGGTTTCGTGAGAAAATCTTAATCGGATGAAGATATCGAAGAGCGCCGAGCCGATACTGACCGCAGCGAGTGAGGCGTTAAAGGGATCGCTGACAAAATACGGCCGACGGCGGGCCTATCATCCGAACGAAGAGCTTTTCGCTGCCGAAGAACGGGCTGATTACCTGCCGATCATTGTCAGTGGCCGTGTGAAGATGGTGCAGTTTCCCGATGCGGGAAAGGAGGTCATCATCGGTATCTTTGGTGCGGGCGAGATGTTCGCGGTGCCTCCGGTCATTGACGGCGATGTCTATCCTGCGTCGGCCTATGCCCTAGAAGAGTCCGAGATTCTACTGCTCCACCGCGACGATTTTTTTCAATTACTAAAGGAAAGCCCGGAATTCTCACTGATAGTCCTGCATTGGATGTCGGCAATGCTGCGGCAGAAAACAGGACTCATTAGCACACTCGCGGGCGGCTCTGCGGAGCAAAGGATCGCAGGCGTGTTGATACGCCTTTTCAATGCGGCGAATGATCCGCCGCCGGTTAAGATAAAACTCCGCCGCGAGGACATCGCCAGAATGGCGGGCCTCACGACCGAAACGGCCATCCGCACGATCCGGCATCTTGCCGAGATCGGCGACATCACTATCGAGCGCGGAAAGATCATGATAGGCGACACCGATCGGCTCGAAGCACACTTAAGAACATAGGATCACGAAAAGGAGGGAACCGTGCAGCGTGTCATTACAAGTTTTATTATGGATGAAATGGGACATTGGGTCGCAATGCTCGAATGCGGGCACTACCAGCACGTGCGGCACGATCCGCCGCTTCGCGTCCGCGAATGGGTGCTCACCGAAGAAGGCCGCCGTTCGCGGCTTGGCCAATCGCTGAACTGCAAGAAATGCGATCAACGCATCCGCAGGGAATTCTGATCGGCCGCGACGCTCCGCGCAAAAAAATACGATCATAAAAGGCGTCTTCATCATTCGAGATCTTTTCGACGATGACGACGCCTTGTTTTATGTGCAGTGGGATATCGGGTTTTGCTCTTTAGTGATGGCCGCCGCAGCCGCACGCATGGCCTGACGCCTGTACTGCCGGGCCCGGATCGGTTTCACTGATCGTTACGACACCATGCCCGTGGCCGCTTCCGCAGCCGCAGCCTCCGCCGCCGTGTCCGTGTGCATGCGCATGTCCGTGTGCATGGCCGTGACCGTGGCTATGCCCGCAGCCGCAAGCTGCCTCCTGCATCTCCTGCACGCCTTCGGGAACGCCTGCATCCTCCATTGCGATCGCTTTCGGGAAGAGAATGTTGTTCTCGAGGTGTATGTGCTGCCGAATGTCCTTATCGAGGCCGCCAAGTGCCGAAAAAAGCGACCTGTACGACATACACGCGTCGCCGGGCAACGTAAGGTCATCCGTCAGCTCGCGGATCTCCTTGAGCATCTCCGCCGCCGCATCATGATCGCTGATCATGACGGCAACCGGATTTCGCGTTGAACCGAATGGTGCCGGCGGACAAGGTAGACCAAAGCCGTACGCACTCTCCATCAGGGAGATGTACGGGAACAACATACGCTCCTCCTTGAGCATGTGAGCTTCGAGTTCCGACTTCAGACGTGAAAAGACCTCACGCACTTGAAGCAGTTCGGGATGATTGCGTCCGTGGACACCGCACACCTTGTCGAGCAATGCGGCTATGCGTGCATCTTCTTCGCGCGTGAAATCGTGGTGGCAGCGGACGATGTGATCCGAAAGTGCCGCCAGCGACATTGCATTGAAATCCAGTTCAGCCGTGCCGCTCTCCGTGTTCTGCGGCCTGTTCGCCTCTTTTTCAAATAGTTCGTTCAGCGTCTCGAATTCGACGCCGGTATCGCTGCAAGCCTCGGCGATCTGTTTTTTGCCGCCGCAGCAGTAGTCAATTCCAAGTTTCTCAAAAACCCTCTTCGATGGCGGAAAGTTCACAACATAATCGGCAACGGTTCGGGTCGGTTCAAGTTTCATTTTAATTACCTCATTCTTCCTTCGCGTGGCGGCCCGATCTGCCGGTGCCCTCCACGCGTCAAACATTTGTTCACTCTCATTCTTTCAGACAGTGATACCGCAATATATGATGCAGCGCATAAACTGCACTCTTTTTTTCATCTAAAATGAACTCAGTTCAAGAGCCATGCCGTTCACGCCGTATTTGCTATCCGGAAAAAGGCAGGATGTACCGATCAGAACGGGTAAACAACATTTGAAGATGCTGCTTTCTGCGTTATTCTATCATCGGTATTTTTATGGCTCATCGATCGGGCTGAACCGCAGCATACAGCGGCGTTCACTAATGTCCTGATCGCGTTCCAACTCGATGAAAATAAACGATTTTGTGGTTCGCTTCGCGAACGTCAACGGTACAGGTTCGGCATCTGCCAACGCATTGTTCACGCGCGCGATCTTTCGGATGGGAATTCCCGTAACACCCAAGAACATCTTTCCGTCAAATATCCAGGGCCTGCCGACGTGGTACGAGGTGCGTGTTTCCGAAAAAGGCCACCTCGGCCGCCGGGAAGGTGTCGATCTGATGGTTTCGGTCAATCCGCAGTCGATCAAGCAGGACCTTGCAGATGTAAATAGCGGCGGATACTTCGTTTATGACAGCACAAAGCCGCTTCCGCCCGGCTTCTCTCGCGATGACGTTACGATGCTCGGCATCCCGATGACCGAGATCTGCAACGCCGAGTATCGCGATGCACGGCAGCGGCAGCTATTCAAGAACATATTGTATATCGGCGCCCTCGCAACGCTGTTCGACATTGAATTTCCGGTGCTGGAAGGCCTTATCGCCGACCAATTCAAAGGAAAGGAAAAGCTGATCGAGCCGAATATCAATGCGCTGAATCTCGGAGTCAATTACGTAAAGGAGAATTTTGAATTCCCGTTCGATCTGCGCGTCGAGCGCCGTGACCTTCTGGAAGGAAAGATCTTATACGGAGGCAATGCGGCATGTGCACTCGGTGCGGTCTATGGCGGCGCGACCGTTGCAGCGTGGTATCCGATCACGCCGTCAACATCCGTAGTCGATTCATTCTCAAGGTACTGCTCAAAATATCGCGTCGATCGGGAAACCGGCAAGAATAACTTTGCGATCGTCCAGGCTGAGGACGAGCTGGCCGCGATCGGAATGGTGATCGGGGCAAGCTGGAACGGAGCCCGCTCCTTTACGGCGACAAGCGGCCCGGGCCTCAGCCTGATGAATGAGTTCCTCGGGCTGGGCTACTTCGCTGAAATACCCGCTGTGCTTATTGACGTACAGCGAACCGGTCCTTCTACCGGAATGCCGACCCGAACTCAGCAGTCCGATCTGATGCTTGCCGCATACGCTTCACACGGCGATACAAAACATCCGCTGCTGCTGCCGTCCACGCCAAAGGAATGCTTTGAAATGACAGCACTTGCTTTCGACCTCACCGAAAGGCTGCAAACGCCCGTGATGGTTATGACCGATCTTGACCTCGGAATGAACGATCACGTTACGGACGCTCTCGAATGGGATGACAGCCGCGAATACGACCGCGGAAAGGTGCTCACGGCAGAACAGCTTGATGAGATCTATTCGAATGGGACAAAGTTCGACGGCAAATGGGGCCGCTATTTGGACGTTGACGGCGACGGAATACCATATCGCACAACGCCGGGCACTCACGTCGAGCGCGGTGCATTCACGACGCGCGGTTCGTCGCGAAATGAATATGCCGCATACACGGAAGACGCCGCTGCCTACCAGCGCAATATGGATCGTCTCGCAACGAAATGGGACACCGCAAAGGAGATCGTTCCGCAGCCGCATTTTTATCAGGAGGAAAAGTGCTCAAAGGACGGCGTGATCTTCTTCGGCACGTCGATATATGCGGCGGAAGAAGCGATCGAAATGCTTGCGGCAGAAGGTATCGCTCTCGACGCCATGCGGCCGAAAGCATTTCCTTTCGGTAAGGCATTCGCTGATTTTGTTGCGTCACACGACCGCATCTTCGTCATCGAACAAAATCGAGATGCTCAATTCCGCAGTCTGATGATGATCGAACTCGGCACCGCCTTGTCAGAACCCGGAGCGATAGCGAGTGGCCTATCCGAAAAACTCATTCCCGTGCTGAACTACGACGGAATGCCGATCACCGCGGACAATATTTTTAGACAGATATGGGGGCGTCTTTAGGTCAAGATATAGTAATAATAGTGGTTCGAGTATTTCGACGACATTAGTTTCTCTCTTTCTTTTCGTCAGAGTGCTGTATTTACAGCTTTCTCAAAGAACGGCGAAAGTGAGATCTGCAAATAAGGCATGCCTACTTACAAAGGATGTGATTCCAACTATTCGTGGTTTATATTTGGGACAGCAACTTTCTGAGATCTCCTTACCTAATATTGATGAAGTATGTGATTTGGAGACGTTGTGGAATTGAGCGGGTATTCTGCATGCTAGAATAAAATTGTTATGAAAGGCGAATACACAGCAGTTGTTAAGCAGGACGGCGATTGATGGATCAGCTAGGTCGAGAGAATTCCGGGAATGAATTTTCAGGAATGAACCCGTGGAGAGTTGTTTGAAAGTTTTCGTGTCACGCTTCGCGAAGCATTGGTATTCGGTTAGTGTTAGGATATTGATATGTCAGGAAACTACATTTTGAGCGATTACGTGGAACTTGCTCTCCAAGAAGCTGAGTATGACAAATTGGAAGACAATACATTTTCCGGGCGTATCCCATCCTGTAAAGGGGTCGTGGCGTTTGCGGCTACTCTACGTGAATGTGAAAGCGAATTGCGTTCAACGCTGGAAGATTGGGTTCTCGTTGGTCTTAAGCTGGGTCATGAGTTACCGGTACTTTCAAACATCAACTTGAATCACACACCCGCTTATGAGCCAGTGGCACCCGTGTAAGCGAAGCGATTTTATTCGCAGACTTCGGCGACTCGGTTTTGACGGACCATATTCTGGTTCCAGACATCAGTTTCTTTTATTTGAGAATCATCGCTTGACGGTTCCTTCGAATTTAGAGTATTCAGTTCCGCAACTTCGAATGATGCTGCGTGAGGCCGGTGAAATCCTTGGTCGCGATATCACAGTGGAAGAGTGGAATAAACTTAAACTTAAATGACCTACGTAAGATCAACATTCAGACATCCTTCATTGCCTAAGAACGAGCTCGGCTTCACGGTGGATCATTATCAAGGCAGCCTCAGTACACTGTGTGCCGGCTGCGGCCATGATTCGATAAATGCCGCGATCGTAGAAGCCTGTTGGCAGCTTGATATCGAACCGCACAAGGTGGCGAAGCTTTCCGGCATCGGCTGTTCATCAAAATCGCCCGCATATTTCCTGTCGAATTCGCACGGGTTTAATTCGGTCCACGGCCGCATGCCTTCGGTCGCAACGGGGGCGAATCTTGCAAATCGCGACCTGATCTATCTCGGCGTCTCGGGCGATGGTGATACGGCATCGATCGGTATGGGGCAATTCGTACACGTTATTCGCCGCAACCTAAAAATGGTTTACATTGTGATGAATAACGGCTGTTACGGCCTGACGAAAGGGCAGGACAGCGCTACGGCGGATGTCGGTTCGATCAATAAATCCGGCCATGAGAATCTCTTTCAGGCGATCGACCTTGCAGGCCTTGCCATCGAACTCGGGGCAACTTTCGTGGGTCAAAGCTTCTCCGGCGATAAGGAGCAGTTGATCCCGCTACTGAAAGCGGCAATGAAGCACAACGGCTTTTCTCTGTTGAACGTGATCAGCCCATGCGTGACTTTCAACAATAACGTCGGCTCGACCAAGTCGTATGACTACGTTCGCCAGCATGTGGAAGCGACATCGACCATTGATTTTGTGCCCTTTGCTGAAGAGATCGTTACGACTTACGAAGCAGGCAGTGTAAAGGATCTGCTTATGCACGACGGCTCGACGATCCACCTGCATAAGCTGGCAAAGGATTGGGATCCGATGGATAGGATCTCGGCTATCAATGCTATTCAGCGTTCAAAACAAAACGGCGAGATCCTAACCGGCCTGCTGTATATGAACGAAGATTCGCGTGAGCTGCACGATATCATAAACACAACATCGGCTCCGCTTAACACGCTCGGGCGAGACATTCTTTGCCCGGGAAATGCGGTTTTGGAAGAGATAAATACACGATCGAGGTAACATATGATATATCGGCCGCTGCTGGTCCTATTTATTCTGCTCTTCGGAACACTCGGCACATTTGCCGTTTGCAGCGACCGCGAAGGTCCGCTTGTGTCCATGATTCCTGCCGGAAAGGAGGATGCCGCAAAGACGCCGCTAATTTTGATCCACGGGCACGAAGGTGTTCCGGATGACGCCGATATTAACGCTGATGCCCATTACTGGGATGCTCTCCTTGCCGCTTTTGAGAACGACAAGCAGGCGGCGGCGAGATTCACACCTTACTTATTTCAATATTGCAGCGATCGCGAACCTGTGAGCGTCTTGGCCGAAAGACTCCGCGACCTCATTGACGACCGTCTGCCGGATCGTTCGCACGTAATTGTCGCTCACAGCATGGGCGGTATCATCGCGACGGCGTATATGGCCGAGACCGTGCATCGAAGCGGACAATGGAAAGGCAAAAAAGGCGGCGACACTACGCTCGGGCTGATCACGCTTGCAACACCGCACCACGGAACGCCTGCGGCGAACGACACGGAAACAATGAGCAAATTCGTTCCGGCATCACTGAACGCCGCGTATGATGCCCTGCATCGTATCTACTGGCGTTCAGGGCCTGCGGCGACCGCAGCGAACCGATCTGACCTGCGGTGGGACAATTTCGACCGCAAACTGAGCATCAGCTCGACCGACATAAACACGGCCCTCGCTCGACGTAATGCTGCCTTTGCACCATATTCCTCAAAGTTGATCGCGTATTCAGGCATTGTGTCGCCAACCCTCAGCAGTTTTGAACTTGCCGCCATGCTGCTTGATCTCAAATTCGGGAGCGGCAGCGATAACCGCCACAGAATGCTGGCTCTCGCAAATGTCGGTTTGGTCAACGCTCTCGGCAAACGCTTTGGAGATGCGGACGGAATGGTGCCGATATCGAGCAGCCTTTTTTGTGTTGCTGGTACTGTGTCAAAGTCGGTGAAGAAAGATCTTGTCTGCACAACGCTGTCAAGAGTGCGCCGATTCGAGGCGGGTTCAGAAAGTGAGGTGAGAACTGCTGCTCTTCCGGATAATTCGACGTTAAGTATCACTCGACGGCCGCACGGATTTGATCACTTGGACATGCTCGTTGACCCGCTGGTGATCGATCATGTCCTTAAGGATATGCTCGGATCTTTTAGCACTCAGCCGGTCAAAGCCAAACCTCAAAAACCCGAACGTAAACGGATCATATAGACTTATCAGCTGTTGTACGCCTGAATCGGAACTGCGGATCGAGTTGTATCGAGCGCCGGAAGTGCTTCTTGGCAAGGTCATCCATACCGACATTCTGGAGCCGAAGGCCAAGCATCCAGTGGAAGTAAGGATCGTCGGGAATGACCCTCTCCGCGGCGCGTTCATTGGCCAAAGCCGTCTGCATATCGCCGAATGATTCCGAAGCTCCTGTCAGCATAAGCCTTGCAAGTACTGAGCGCGGATCGTCATTTACGGCGGCTGCCCACTCCTGCAAACCTTCCTTTTGCCGTCCGAGCAGCCAAAGCGACTCACCCTTTTCGACGCGCGCGAGCACCAGATCGGGGCGTTCGGCGATAGCACTGTCGAGATCGGCCAGCGCTTCGTCGTAGCGTCCGAGGCGATTAAGTATCGAGCCGCGATAATAAAGCGATAACGCCTTCGCACGCCCTGATACACGGGTTGCCGCGTAACCCAACAGCTCGACCGCACGTTCCGTATTGCCGCTTAAATATTCGAGCCATGCGCGCTTTGTCAGCGATTCATCGTTCACGAACAACGCCGCGGCCGCGGCACGGTCAAAACGCTGCTTGCCTTTCGTGATATTCTCGCGGTCAAGCGGTGTAAGCCACTGAGCAGGGTCAGCTTGGGCAAGAACGAGTTCATCCGGGACAGTGATCTTTTCAAATGCGCCGGCTCCCGTGCGCTCATTAAAGTGAACCCAGCCACTGTGAATGTTAAGGCCGATCCACGACACCGCAAAGATCAGAAACACGAAACCCGCGATCTTAAATTTACCGGCTGACCTAAGGCTAAAGCGATAGAAAGACATATCGGGAAATTCGATCAGACGGAGAAGCGTCAGCGTCAGATAAACCGTAACCAACGCGGTTCCGACTGCCATGAACATCGGAACCAAATGATATACATCCCAGACGGCAAGCAGACTCAGAATAAAGACGCAAACACCGAGGATCTCTTCGGGCCAAGTTAGCGTATAGCTCTTTTTCAGTGATTTGCGGCCCTTAATAGCAATGGTCGGCTTTCCGAAGCCGAAATAGAGAGCATCCTGGGGGCAAACGTCCACGCAATCCATCGCTCGGTGACAATTCGGATCGACCACCATGCCGAACTGATCGACCTCAGTATGAACACGAACGTGCGATGTGCAAACCGCAGTACAAAGCCCGCACTGGTCGCACGCCGGCGTTACGCGGATCTTCATCGGCGAAAGCGTGTCCGCAAGCCGGTAAACGCCGCCGTAGGGACAGGCGTACGCACAGAAACCTTTTGATCCGAGGAACCAAACGGTCATAAATCCGCAGATGAACAAGAAGGGAATTGCCACGCCGACAGGCGGAAATGATGCCCAAAATTCGGTCGTCATCAGTTGGTTCGAGAATTCAGGGATCAAACGCTCGGTCGGCGGCTTTGTAAAAAATCGTACGGCCAGCGGCCATACGAACATATAGAACGCCACCAAGAACGGAACGTATATGAGGAGACGCGAACGGAACGGCTTCGGCTTCATTCCGATCTTGGAAAGAAGCCATCCGCAAAAGTCCTGCAGCGCCACCATGTGACACGCCCAGCCGCAGAAGAAGCGGCCGAGTACCAGCGTCGTGAGTATCGCGAGGCTGAAGAAGATAACGCCCGCATTTATCGCACCGCGCTGCAGCGTGTACATTGCCTCGGCAGGTTCGACCGGCGAAACCGTATATCCGGTGAGCCGCCATTGTATGATGTGAGCAACGATCAGGACATTGACCGTGATGAGCGCGGCGGCACGCCAGCGGCTGACCCGTGTCCGGGGAACTCCGCCTTTCTTGCTGACGGGTTTCTTGATCGCTTGCATGGCTTCTATCAAGAGTTCTCTTAAAAGCCTACTATATTGAAGCGGTCAGTACAACGACGGATCGGAGTGGTTTTGGAGGCGGCGATCGGAATCGAACCGATGAATAAAGGTTTTGCAGACCTCTGCCTTACCACTTGGCTACGCCGCCCTAAGATGCGAGTAGGCAGTTGGCATTTGGCATTTTGCAGATCTAAAAAACACTGCAGACTGCCGACTGCGAACTGCCTACCCGAAAGAGATGGAGCGGGAAACGAGACTCGAACTCGCGACTTCAACCTTGGCAAGGTTGCGCTCTACCAACTGAGCTATTCCCGCGTGGCAAATGATAATTCTACCCTGTGAACGGGCATTGTCAAGTTCTACCGCACTATTGGTCAACGGTAATATTTCGAATAAAGCCCCAATCGCCGCTCGGATTTATCTTTATGTTGCCGATGCGTTTGTTCGCAACAACAATATTCGCCGGATACCAAAGCGGCAGCAGCGGCAGGTCGCTGCTGGCGATCTGCCATGCCTTTTGATACAGCTCCTTTGCCTTTCCGCGGTCGGCCTCGTTCTCGGCATCCGCGACAACCTTGTCGAATTCGGGATTCGAGTAGAAACTCCGATTGCAGCAGCTTACCGTTCCGCTCGGGATCTTTGAGGTTGCGAAGAGATCGCGCAAAAATATCGGGTCTTGGTTGCCGCCGATCCAAACGCCTGTATAGATCCCGTATAGGCCCTGAGCAACCTCTTTACGGGCCGTATTGGCCTCAATGGTTTGAATTTGGACGTTAAACCCTGCCTCGTTCAGCGAGCTTTGAATGACCTGAGCGTACTGATTTACCGCCAGATTTCCCGAACCGTATTTGAAAATGATCGGTTCGCCGGTGTAACCGGCTTCCTTTATCAGCTGTTTTGCCTTTTCCGGATCATAGCTGTATGTGGTGCCCGGGCTGTATGCCCACGATTGCGGCGGCAGGATCGAATCAGCCACCTTTGCCTGATCGAACAGAAGTTCGGCAACGATCTTTTTTCGGTCGATGGCATAGCCGATCGCTTGGCGGAGTTTAGCTTCTTTCAGCGGGGAAGTGCGCGAATTGAAAACAAGATACTGGACATTTGAACCGTCCGACTGCTCAACCTTCAACGTCGGGCTTTGTGTGAACGCCTTGATCGTGTCCGGCGAGATGTTATTCGGGTTCGGAGCCAGATCGACATCACCGCGTTGAAGTTCGGCCTGAAGCGAATTAGCGTCGGTCAGGGTCTTCAAGCGTATCTTCGGCACCTTTGGCGCACCTTCCCAATACTCTTGATTCGCGGCAAGCTCAACGATGCTCTGGCTCGCATCAAAGCTGACGAATTTGAACGGCCCTGTTCCCATCGGCGAATCCTTTTGCCTTGCCGCCGAATCTTTCGGAATGATCGGAACCGCAACCAAATTCGAAAGAAGCTGATTCCGCAGCGATGGCCGTGCGATCTTGAATACAACCGTTTTAGCATCGGGCGTTTCGATCGACAAAATGTGCGGAACGGCCTTGGTCTTTGGAGCCTCGGCGGGCTTCACTGCTCCGTTAGCGTTCGTATTCGCAGCAGGAGCATCAGCGGGAGCCTTCGCAGCGTCAACCTTGTCAGCAGGGACCGTATCAAAGAATGCTCCGGATTTGTAACCCTTGCTTTCGAAAAGCTGATCAAAGGTGTATTTGACGTCCGCAGAGGAAAGATCGGTGCCGTTATGGAACTTCACATTATCCTGCAGGATGAATGTGATCGCGGTACCATCCGGCGAAGTTTGGATATCTTTGGCAAGCTCACCGACGTAATCGAAATTCTCATCCTTCTTTACCAGTGCATTGAACATCAAATTCTTTACGCGCTCGGCGGCAGCATCAGATGTGGTCGAGGTTATGGTGTCAAAGGTAGAGAATTTCTCCGATAGGGCTATTGTTACCGTGTCCGTCGCCCGCTTTCTACAGGTCGAAGCAGTAGAGATCAGAGCCAGAACAAGTGCAATAAAGATCAGTTTTCTCAAATCGGGTCGAGCCTCCTATCTGTCAAGGTCTTTGGCAAATGCAGCGATCTCGGCAGTGATATATTTAAGCCGGGCTTCATCAAAACTTGCGGGAGGTTTTAGGCCGTGCCTGGCGGCCTCGATGCGTTCGACAGCATCATCTACGCGACGCGAGGCGATCCGGCCTTGTTCTACGGCCGACACGACCGCGTCCCTGACTTCGCGTATATTTTCCGCACCGGCACACACGGCCAGCATGTCTTCGCCTGCATTTACGGCCATTACCGCTGCCGTGCCGATGCCGAAATTGCGCAGGATCGCCCCCATTTCAAGATCATCGGTCACCGCAATTGATTCAGATCCGAGTTCGTTGCGCAGCAGGCCGGTCACAAAATTGCGGCTCAATGAAGACGGTATGAGTTTGCCACGTTGATCGGTCTCCTGCAACTTTGAGAAAGGGAACGCTGCGTGTGCCGACATCACAAAGCCTCGGCCGGCCTTGCTGCACAAAGCTCGATACGGTGCCAGATCAACACGGAAAAGTTCAACATCGTCGATCCCGACCTCAGGCAATTCCTCGTGCGAATCGCTCGTTGCTGCACCGAGGCCGGGAAAGTGTTTTAGACATGGAAGAATGTTCCACCGCCTTAATTCTTCGAGAAATGCTGTTGTGAACCGTATCACATCGTCGGCAGACAAGCCGAATGCACGATTGTGAAGCCCGTTGCTGACCGAAGACCTTTGATGATCAATAACATCGACTACCGGTGCAAAATCCGTATTGAAACCGAGGATCGAGATCGCCTCGCCTATGATATTGCCCAGCGTACTGGCATCATCCGCGTTACGCATCTTTGCTGCGGCAGGCATCGGAGCAAGCACACGGCGTAGCCTATCGACAGTGCCGCCTTCTTGATCAAGGCTTAAGAACGGTTCAAACGGCAGCACAGCGCGGATGTCGTCCAGAAGTTTACGCGTCTGCCCTGCATCACGGATATTACGTGCGAAAAGGCACACACCGCCCGGCTTTATATCGCCAAGAAGCTCCAATGCCGCAGCATCAAGTTCCGGCCCGCCGATACCGATGAACATCATTCGGCCGGCCTTTTCTTTTGTTGATAGTTCTGCGATGCTCATCTGCAGCTTCTGCAAAAGCTTGAGTTTATCAGCCGGAAATTATTAAATAAAGCAGCCTATGACCGAAGATTTCTACTGCGAGAACGTCTTGAGCGGGCAAATTGACGTAAAGAAGGTTGCTGAGACCGAGAACGTCCTGGCTTATTACCACACAAGGCCCTTCTGGGAAACGCATATCGTCGTAATTCCGAAGATACACATCGGCTCTTTGTTAACGATCGATGATAACGACCTGCTCCTGGAACTGTTCGAAGTTGTCCGAAAGGTCGCTGCAAGTGTAGTGGAACAGTACGGTGCAGCCCGTGTGCTCACGAACCTCGGGCATTATCAGGACTCAAAACACTTGCACTTTCACGTTTACTCGGGTGATCGGCTCAGGCCGGATGGTTCTGCTTGAAATGGCTTGGAGCTGCAAAAACCTTATTGACAGACGCGTTTCGGACCGAATACACAAAGCCCGGCGTCACTGAGTAAGCTCCGACCTCACCTGACCTTGAGAGTGCAACGAAACCGACCTGGATCGACCTTGCAGAATCACCCATACGCTCGACGATCCGACGGACTGCCTCGGCACACGCTGCTTGAGGCGTCCTTCCAAACCGCATTTGCTCAACGACCGTATGCGTGCCGCAGATACGGATCACCTCTTCACCTACACCGGAACTTGTTGCGGCACCGATCTTATTATCCACGAACAGCCCTGCGCCGATGATCGGCGAATCACCGACCCTGCCGTGCATCTTATACGCAAGGCCGCTGGTCGTTACCATTCCCGAAAGGTCGCCTTTCGCATCCATCGCGATCGTGCCCATTGTATCGTGGTTGGGCGTTCCATCGGCAAAGAACGCAGGCGCGAACTGTGAAGTGCTTCCGGCTTTGCCTCCGGGGCTTACTTGCCACGGCTTGTAGTTAGACCCTTTCAACCATTCCTTCCATGCTTTTTCAGACTCGGGCGACAGATCACCTGATTCAAGCTCGAAACCCTCGCTGACAGCGAACTGTCTTGCTCCTTCGCCGGCGAGCATTACATGCGGCGTTCTTTCCATTACGCGGCGGGCGACTGAGACAGGATGCTTTATCCGATCAAGAAATGAGACCGAACCGATGTTCGCATTTTCATCCATTATGCACGCATCGAGGGTTACGATGCCGTCGCGGTCGGGAAGTGCCGCAAGCCCGACACAACAGCTCGGCTCGTCTTCGCTCCTGTTACCCGCTTTCTCGACAGCATCGAGCGCCCTGCCGCCTTTCGAAAGCACTTCCCACGCAGCCGCATTCGGGCTCATTCCGCTGTCCCAGGTTGAAACAACAACCGGCCGTCGAAACCTCTCGGATCCCTCGCCCGAATGACCGTCAACCGACAAAGCCGTCAAGCCTATCGCCGCAGCTTTTAAGAAATCTCTTCTGTTCGCCATCTTAACCTCACACAAGCTTTTGTTTGATCTCTGCCAGAAGCTGTTTTGCTTCATCAGCTGAGATCACATCGACCTCAACCTCGCGGATCGCGTCGATCGCCGACTCATTTGCAACAGCGAAAAGCGAGACTTGCGATGCCGCGTGCCGGCCCGCCGCCTTTGCGAGTCCGTTCCTTTTGTCATCAGCAAAAACCGCCAGCTCGTATCGCTCGAGCTTTTTCAGCACCTCTTTAGCCCGCTCAACAACGGGCAGCGGCAGGCCGGCAAGGCGGGCGACCGCTATCCCGTACGACTTTGACGCTTTTCCCGGTTGTAATTTGTGCAGAAATACGACCTCACCGTCCTTCTCCTCTGCCGTTATTTGATAATTTTTTGCCCCGGGAAGGTTTTCGGCCAACTCGGTCAGCTCGTGATAATGTGTCGCGAACAATGTCTTCGCCGAATGTTCGGGCGAATTATGGAGATATTCCGCAACGGCCCATGCAATAGAGAGTCCGTCGAAGGTCGATGTACCGCGTCCGATCTCATCGAGCAGAATGAGGCTGCGCGGAGTTGCATTATGCAGTATTTCAGCCGTTTCGGTCATCTCGACCATAAATGTCGAACGGCCGGAGGCAAGATCGTCCGATGCTCCGACACGTGTCCAGATCCGGTCAATTATCGGAAGCCTTGCCGCTGCCGCAGGAACGAACGAACCGATCTGAGCCATAACCTGGATCAGGGCAACCTGCCGCAAGATCGTTGACTTGCCGCCCATATTTGCACCTGTGATGATAAGAAGCCGATCCGTGGAATTGTTCATCACGATGTCGTTCGGTATGAACGAACCCGAACCGAAGGTCTCGACGATCGGATGCCGGCCGCGTTCTATCTCGATCGCGTCTCCGTCGTTAAGCGTCGGACAAACGTAATTATTCGCCGAAGCCGCAAAGGCGAGCGAACAAAGCACATCGAGCGTAGCAAGCGCCCTTGCCGTTATTTGCAGCTTCTTTGTCTCGGAGCAAACCTCAGATCGAACCCGATGGAACAACTCGGCCTCAAGTTTTACGATCCTTTCTTCGGCGCTAAGAACCTTCTGCTCCCATTCTTTCAGTTGCGGCGTGGTATATCGCTCTGCATTAGCGACCGTTTGCCGACGTTCATAATCAGCGGGGACGCGATCGAGCTGAGCTTTTGAAACCTCAATGTAGTAGCCGAAGACGCTGTTGAATTTGATCTTCAGATTTCCGATGCCCGTGCGTTCACGTTCTCTCGCCTCAAAGGATGCGATGGTCTGCTTACCGCCTGAGAGTACCTGTCTGAGTTCGTCGAGTTCGCTGTCGAAGCCTTCGCGAATAACTCCGCCGTCAGCCAGATTATTTGGCGCGTCGTCCTCGATCGCCCGCGAGATCAGTTCGGTGATCTCCGGCAGTTCGAAAATATTCTCGGACAGAACTTGAAGCAGAAGGGCATTCACATCTGCGAGCGTATTGTGAATTTGCGGCACCTGAGAAAGGGAACCGCACAATGCCGTAAGGTCACGCGGTGTTGCGGTACCAAGATTGAGGCGTCCCGTGAGCCGCTCGATATCACTGACACCTTTGAGCAGGGCGCGAATCTGCTCGCGGAAGATAGTGTCGGATAGCTCGGTGACGGCTGCCAAACGTGTCTGTATCTCGCTGCGTTTAAGCGAAGGCCGCAAAAGCCACTGCCGAAGCAGCCGCGAACCCATGCTTGTAACACAATTATCCAGTACGCCGAACAGTGTCCGCTTTGGTGATTCGCCGCGCGTTTCAAGGATCTCGAGGTTCTTCAGCGAGACCGCATCCACGATCATTATTTCGTCCGCCGCCAGATACTCGACCGAGGTGATATGAGCCGCCGAGCTCTTTTGTGTCTCATGAGCGTAGCTTAGACAGGCTCCTGCGGCCGTAACTGCCTCCTTTCGTCCTCCAAGCCCGAAAGCTTTCAGATCCGCGACAGCGAACTGCGATCTAAGCAGCCTTTCAGCGTCCTCAAAAGCAAAACGATCATCGTCGAGCGGTGTCAACACGCGAGCGTCGCCGCCCGTATTCGGTGCGTTGAACGGAAGGTCGCCGCTTCCTCTGCCGAATGCGGCAACAACCATATTCTCCAATCGACGCGGAAAAAGGATCTCGCGCGGGTCAAACGAGTTCATCTGCTCCATTAGCTTATCCCACGACCCGCGGCCCGATTCTTCCATTGATACGAAATTTGCGGAGGAAACATCGAGAAACGCCGCTCCGAAAGAATCGCCGCTGCCCGAGATCGCGGCCAAATAGACCGGTTCGCGCGGCTCAACAAGCTGAGGGTCGATCGCGGTTCCGGGCGTGATCACACGCACCACCTCTCGTTTTACAAGCTTTACGCCTTTGCCCGCCTCTTCGGCCTGTTCACAGATCGCAACGCGGTAACCTTTGCGGACAAGCCGCGCAATGTAGTTAGCGGCCGCATGGTGCGGAACGCCGCACATCGGGACCGGATTCGGTGTATCCTTCTGGCGTGCGGTCAGGGTTATTTCGAGTTCGCGCGAGCCGACGATCGCGTCTTCGTTGAACATTTCATAAAAATCGCCCAATCGAAAGAATAAGATACATCCCGGATACAGCTTTTTGATCTCCAAATACTGCCGGAGCATTGGCGTCACTTTTTCCATTCCGCTCAATTATGCACGTGTTTGGAAGTTTTAGTAAATTGCGGAAAGATGCAATATTGCTGTTTCAAAACAACACAACCTTTGATATTATTACCGTTTGCAAACAGGGCGTTTATCGTTGGGCGTATATGGCCTTTCAAGCGGTATCATCGGCCGGATGTTGCAGTACTCTTCCCGAGTCGGAATTTGATCTTGGATGGAAGATATGAAGTCATTTAAATACCCTGCTGTAGCTTTTTTCCTGCTTATGGTTGGCACCGGTTTAGCCGCTGCCCAGCAAGGCGGAGCCGTTATTACGGATAATGCGGCCGATCGCTACCGGATCGGCTTTCAGGATGTGATAGACATTCAGGTATATCGGCATCCCGATCTAAACATACGCCAGACCGTATCACCCGACGGTTTTATTCGCGTTGCGCGCCTGAATCAACGCATCGCCGCAGTATGTAAGACGGAGGCGGAACTCGCGAACGATATAATGGCCGCATATAAGGTCGGATACTTGGTCGATCCGTTTGTAACGGTGACGGTCGCCGAGCAGAAGTCCCAGCCCATATCGGTCATTGGAGCGGTTGAAAAACCCGGGAGCTATTTCGTTACCAAACACATGCATCTGCTTGAAATATTGGCACTTGCCGGCGGCCCAAATAAAGAAGCCGGCACGCGGATGCTTGTTGCAAGGCCCGGGAACACGACAACGTGCAGGGACAAGGCACCGGTTAGCAAGGATGATGACGACATTGCGTTGATGAACTTTAAGATCCGTGACGTTCAGGAGGGCAAGAGAACGCTGATCATGGAACCCGGCGATATCGTATCGGTGCTTCCTGCGGATAATGTGTTCGTTTACGGTAATGTTGTCGAACCGGGACAGATACTCGTCCGCGAACCGATCACGCTGACGCAGGCCATCGCTTCGACAAAGGGCCTAAAGTCGGCAACCGACAAGGATTCCGTACGGATATTACGGCAGAAGCCGGACAGCCTCGACCGCGAGGAGATCGTCGTTGATCTCAAGGCAATCGAAAAAGGTACCGCAAAGGACCCTTATCTTGAGGCGAACGATATTGTTGCAGTTTCAAGGGATGATAAAAAGGCGATCATGCACGGCATCGTTCGCACGCTCCAAAACGGAGTGCCGGGCATTTTTGCCCGCGGATTTTAGCTTGAGCCTTTATGAAAGAACCACGCAGCATCATTGCCAACCCGCAGGAAGGCTCAACGGAGCTGGAACCTCGGTATGAACCGGCGATCGCCGGATCGGGCCGCTATCCGCAATATCGCGACAGCACGGGCTCAGAAGGCTTCCAGCTTGGCGACTATTGGCGAGCGATACGAAAACGCCTTTGGCTTGTTATCGGCATCGCGGTGCTGGTTACGACGCTCGTTGCCATCTATATGGCACGCAAGCCGAACATCTATCAGGCACGTGCGGTCATTCAAGTAGATCTCGAGCAGAACAATCCGGACCTTGTTACGTCCGATCGCCAGCGGCCGATATCGAATCCCGATCCGTCATATTTCAATACACAGCTTCAACTGCTCTACAGCGACAATGTGCTTCGCCGCGTCATAAAAGAGCACAGCCTTGATACGAATAAGGTATTTATTGATGCTGCCACACAGGGCCAAACGTCGTGGTGGCGCGGTGCCCTGCGCGCTCTGGGGCTTGCAAGCAGCCCCGCCAAAAGATCCGGTGACGATGTCGCGACAGCAGATTCTTCTTTAGCATCAACAGCCGAGATCGAAGAGGCCGTGCGCCTCGCGCCTTTTGTTGAGGCGATCCGCAAGAACCTGTCGATCGAGCCGGTTCGGGAGTCGCGTGTAACGGTAAAGGACACACGCCTGATAGAGCTGAAGTTCTCAAACACCGATCCTCAGCTTGCAGCCGCCGTAACCAACGGCATAGCCGAGACGTTCACCGAAATGAATCAGGAGAAGCGTTCCGGCACAAGCAGAAAGACCAACGACTTTCTACAGGAACGTATTGCCAGCCTTCAGGCCGAGATCAAGTCGGGTGAGGAGCAGCTCCAGGAATTGACCCGCGACGAAGGCATACTTAAAACGGGTACGGGCGATCAAACCATCGTTATCGAGCGCCTTGCAGGGCTGAACAAACAGCTTTTGGACGCTGAAAATGAGCGCAAGAACGCCGAAGCGAACTACCAAACAGTGCAGGCCGACCCTAACAGGCTTACTGCACAGGTCGAGGAGCTTTCGGGCCGCTTCATCACTGAGCAAGAGAACAATCTGCGGTCATTCCAGGCCGAAACGATGAAACGGATATTTGACCTCCGTACCAATAGGGCTCGATTGCTTCAGGAATACCAGGAGAGCGCTCCTGAGGTTAAAGAGGTCGATGCTCAGATAGCAAGCTTCCAAGATTCACTTGATAAGGCGCAAAAGCAGTTCCAAGCTGATCTGGATCAATTCCGCCGCCGTGCGCGGCAAACGCTGATCGAGAATCTGAAAACAAAATACCTTCAGGCAAAACAGCATGAGGACGAGATACGATCCTCATTCAATCAGCAGTACAACCAGGCTCAGGGCCAGAATCAAGGCGCTGTAAAGCTGCGTCTCTTGCAGCAAACGCTTGATACGAACAAGGGTTTTCTCGAGAACCTTCGCAAACAGGTCAGCGGCAACGATGTCGCGTCACAGGGAAGCGACAATAATATCAGCGTAACTGAGATCGCGATCCCGCCGGACACGGCGGTTTCGCCGCGGCGTCTTACGACAGTTGGGGCCGCTTTGATACTTTCAACTTTGTTCGGAATGGGCTTGGCTCTCTTCCTTGAGTACCTTGATGATACGATCCGCACGACCGAGGAGATCGAGAGCCTATTGCAGCTTCCGGCACTCGCTGCGATCCCGAATATTGACACCGTGCCGAAGCGGAAGCTTCTTCTCGTAGGCAGTGAGGACGAGGAACCGGATAGTTCGCGGAACGAGCTTCTGATCTACAACGATCCGAATTCTTCGCTTGCCGAAGCATATCGCCAGCTTAGAACATCGATCCTGCTGTCAACAGCCGGACACGCACCGAAATCCTTGCTTGTTACGTCGAGCCTTCCTTCCGAAGGAAAGACGACGACGGCTACGAACACGGCAATTTCACTTGCTCAAACCGGTGCGAAGGTGCTTATCATCGACGCCGATATGCGCAGGCCGCGCCTGCACCAGGTATTCAACATTACGAACGGCGAGGGACTTAGTACACTTCTCTCGAGCGAGCTTCGTGCGGAAGATATTGATGACGTGGTCAAATTCGATGCCGACTCTCAGCTCCATCTGCTGACATCAGGGCCGATACCGCCGAACCCTGCGGAGCTGATAGGTTCTGAGCAGATGAATACGCTGCTCAAGCTCCTTTCACAGAAATTCACGCATATTGTGGTGGATTCACCGCCGATCGCGTCGTTCACAGACGGCGTGCTGATCGCATCAATGGTTGACGGCGTGATCTTGGTAGTTCACTCGGGCAAGAGTTCGCGGCAAGTTGTACGGCGTTCACGTCAGCTCCTTAACGATATCGGCGCCCGTGTCTTCGGCGTTGTTCTGAATAACGTTAACCTGCGGGCACAGGACAATTATTACTACTACCAGAGCTATTATCATCGCGACAGCTACCATCGCGACGAGTAGCTCAAAAACATTTGGCTCGGGGAGCACACCGTCGAACAACTGCGGCGTGTTCTCTTAAAGGACGCCTTTCGTCCGTGCCGCTTGTTTATCCGAAATTATGGTCTCGAAGGACAAGAAGATCTTTGTCGCCGGTGCCAACGGCATGGTTGGCGGCGCGGTCTGCCGGGAGCTAGAGCGTCAAGGATTCCGAAACCGGCTCGAACCTACCTCGTCTGAACTGGATCTTCGAGATCAAAGAGCGGTACGGGCTTTCTTTGCAGAAAGCGGTGCTGAGATCGTTATTCTCGCGGCCGCACGCGTCGGGGGCATTCTGGCCAATGACACGTACCGAGCAGATTTTATCTATGATAATTTGATGATCGAAAGCAACGTGATACACGCGGCTTTCGAGCGCAGTGTGGAGAAGCTGGTATTTCTTGGCAGCTCCTGCATTTATCCGAAACTTGCCGAACAGCCGATGCGCGAAGAGGCGTTGCTGACCGGCCCGCTCGAAACAACGAACGAGCCTTATGCCATCGCAAAGATCGCCGGCATCAAGCTTTGCGAGAACTTTTACCGCCAGCACGGATGCAATTTCTTTTCCGTGATGCCGACAAATCTATACGGCGAAGGTGACAATTTTGACCTTGAGCGCTCACATGTGATCCCGGCTCTTATCCGCAAATTCGATGAGGCCAGGGATGCCGGGCACAGTGAAGTACTCATTTGGGGCAGCGGAAGCCCGCGTCGGGAATTCCTATATGTCGATGACCTTGCCGAGGCTGTCGTTCATTTGATGAAAAGCGTAGATGCGAACGACATCTACAGCCGCGGCATCACACATTTGAACATCGGCACGGGAACGGACGTTTCAATTGCAGAGCTTGCCGCGCTTGTAAAACGTACGGTCGGCTTTGACGGCGCGATAAGCTTTGACCTTTCGAAGCCTGACGGAACGCCGCAGAAGCTTCTTGACGTCAGCCGTATGACGGCACTCGGCTGGGAGGCAACAACCCCGCTTGAGGTCGGACTAAAGCGCATTTACGATTGGTATCTTCAACACAAAGGCGATAAGAGTTACCGCCGCGAAAAGACAATAGATGAAAAAGGCACTGATAACGGGCATAACGGGCCAGGACGGCAGTTATTTGACGGAGATCCTACTCGAAAAAGGGTATGAGGTACACGGCATCATCCGAAAGTCGAGCTCGTTCAACACCGGCAGGATCGATCACCTATATTCGGACGATAAGATCCTTGATAAGAAACTCTTCCTTCACTATGGCGATCTGATCGATCCAAGCAGCCTGAATCGTCTGCTTGAAAAGATAGAGCCGGATGAGATCTATAATCTTGCGGCACAGAGCCACGTAAAGGTTTCATTCGAGATACCCGATTATACGGCACAGGTCGATGCACTCGGCACACTTCGGTTCCTTGATGCGATCCGCGAAACAGGCCTTCGCAAGGTGAAATTCTATCAGGCGTCAACATCGGAACTATTCGGCAAGGTCCAAGAGGTCCCGCAGCGTGAAACGACACCTTTCTATCCCCGTTCGCCTTACGGCGTGTCAAAACTATTCGCGTATTGGTCGATAGTTAATTACCGCGAGGCGTACGACATTTTTGCGAGTAACGGTATCCTTTTCAACCACGAATCGCCTCGGCGAGGAATGACATTCGTTACCCGAAAGATCACCCACCAGCTTGCGAACATCGTTTGCGGCAAAGCCGCTAAGCTCACGCTCGGCAACCTCGATGCGAAGCGCGACTGGGGCTATGCTCCGGAATACTGCGATGGAATGTGGCGTATCCTCCAGTCTGAAAAGGCCGACGATTATGTTTTGGCAACGGGTGAAACGCACAGCATTCGCGAATTTGTAGAAGAAGCCTGCAAACACCTTGGCATCACGATCGAATGGAAGGGAAGCGGCCGGAGCGAAACCGGCGTCGTTGCCAAGATCGACGCCGACAGGCTCGCCGAGTTCTCGGGCGGCGGCACTCATCTTTCGGCTGGCGATACAATTGTCGAGTTGAGCGACGCGTACCTGCGGGCGACCGAGGTTGACCTTTTGATAGGCGACGCCTCAAAGGCCGAGAGCGAACTCGGATGGAAGGCAAAGACTCACTTCAGCGATCTTGTAAAGATAATGGTCGATGCCGATTGTCTGGCGGTACGCACAGGCCAGAGGGAGATATGACCGTTGGCACAGTACTTAAGGTCGAGATCGTTACGCCCGTCCATAACCGCCGCGAAGAAACCCTCGAGTGCCTTCGCAGTATCGAACGATCGGAGCGGAACGGACTGGATCTGCACGTTATTATCGTAGATGACGGCTCCACTGATGGAACGGCGGACGCCGTACGTTCGGAGTTTCCCGCGGTTGAGATCGTCGAGGGCGACGGCAGCCTTTGGTACACTGCGGGAACGAACCGAGGCATTGAAGCGGCACTTCCGCACAAACCCGATTATGTTCTGGCGATAAATAACGATCAAACATTCGATCCGCACTGCATTAAAAGCCTTGTAGAATGTGCGGAAAGCCATCCGCATTCGGTCGTGGGTGCTTTGCTTATCGATCGGGAACGTGAAGGCCACATATTTCAGGTCTCGCCGCGATTCGAGTTCTTCAGCGGCGGTTTCCGCCATTGGTACAAGCAGACCGTCGATACAGTGCCGAAAAAGCCATGGCGGGTCGAGCTTATCGTCGGCAACTGTGTCCTTTTTCCCGCTGCTGCGATCGTCGAGTGCGGGCTGATGGACGAGAAGAAGCTGGTTCAGTACGGCGATGCCGAATATACGCCGCGAATGCGCCGCCGCGGATGGAACCTGCTGATCGAACCTCGTGCGAAGGTTTTCTGCAAACCTAACGACGAGGTTAGCGGATTTCGCACGCTCTCGATATCAGAAAAGCTTACGCAGCTTTTCTCAAAGCCGACCGGCCCGTACAGCCTGCGTCGGCGCATCAATGCGAATATGGGCGGCGCACCGAACAAATTCCTCGGGCTTCTTGCTGTTCCGATATTTTTTCTGCGTCTTTTGATCGGCCGCAACATAGAGGGCAAATGGGCACAGACACGCGAGGAGAGGCCGCTCGCCGAAACATTCGCGTCCGCCGTCGTTGATGGTTGAGAGTAAGCCAAAACTCATCTTTCTCTGGAACTACGTCGAGTGGGGCGGAGCACAGGTCTATCTCCTCGCGGTTATGAAGCAGGCGCGCGAAGAGTTCGACATAACCGTCGCTCTGCCGCGTGATTCAATGCCGGATATTTTCCGTTTCCTTGACGCACTCGGGATACGCTACGATCTTCGCGATGTTTCGCTTGATATGAATGCGGCTCCGGGTATTGTCAGGAAATTACAAAGACAGTGGCGGCGTATCAAAACTGAGGCATCGACCTTCCGATACCTTTTGAAGTACGATCTTTCAAGAAGTATCCTCCATATCGAAACAGCACCGTGGCAGTCGTGGATACTGCTGGCCGCTCTGGCTCTTCGCAGGTCCAACACGTTTCTAACGATGCATAATATAATGCCGCGTGCTTCGGGCTTACGTGAATTGATATGGCGTCTACGTCTTCGGGCTGTTTCGCGCCTTCCGCGATTTCACATCTTTGCGTCGAATAATGACACGAAGAACGGATTGAAGGGGTGGGTCACGAACCGTTTCTTTGAGGAAATTAAGGTTACCTACACTGCTGTGGATCCCGCCGAGATCGAGCAGGCGTCCGCCGCGGCATTCGATCGCGACGCTGAACGCAGAGCGTTTGGCATCCGTCCGCACGCATTTGTCGTACTCTGTGTCGGCCAGTTCATCGACAGAAAAGGGCGGTGGGTCTTCCTCGAAGCCGCGAGCAAGGCCGTTGCGGCCAACGACAATATCTCGTTCATCTGGCTTTCGCCCAACGCGCCGAATAAGCAAGAATCTGATCGGATAGACAGCTTTAAACTCGGCGACAAGTTCCGCCACATCTTGAGTGCCGATGTTGGACACGATCGCCACAGCATACTGCGATATTTTCGCATCGCAGATGCCTTTGCTCTTGCAAGTTATGTTGAGGGCCTGCCCATTGCGTTGCTCGAAGCGATGGCGATGGGCTTGCCGTCGGTCTCGACCAACATCAATGCGATACCCGAGGCCATTATTCCCGAAAAGACCGGCTTACTGATCGAACCGGGTGATGCCGGAGCTCTTTGCGACGCGATACTTCGCCTCGACCGCGACCCCGACCTTCGTTCGCGGCTCGCAACGGAGGGCAAAGAATACGTGCTGAAGCATTTTGATGAGCGCAGTGTGGCCGATTCGATCATTAACTCGTATAACGAGGCACTCGGCAGAATATGAGCGACGCCGTACCGCAACATACAGGTAAGAGCATCCTGCGCAACGTCCTTTATGGTTCGATGACGTGGTTCCTGCCGCTGTGCCTCAGTTTTGTCGCCACACCGGTGATCGTCCGAACCTTGGGCAATCGCGATTACGGCATCTATGCTCTGGTGCTGACATTTATCGGGTATTCGTTCAGCTTCAACTTCGGCCGCGCTATCACAAAGTATATTGCGGAATATCGTGTCGCGGGTGAGTCTGAAAAGATCAAGCGAGTGATCTCCGCCAGTATTTTCTTTGCGGTAACGGTCGGTGCATCCGGTGTCGTGATCGTCTGCCTGCTTGCCGGTTGGTTGACGCGGGATATCTTTCAGATCGAGGCTGACGCTCAGCAGCAAACGGTAACGGCTCTTTACGTCGCTTCCGCAACGATCTTCATCGCAATGATGAACCAGTTGTTCAGCTCGATCGTACAAGGCCTGCACCGCTTTGATCTTTATTCAAAGATCTACACCGCGAACGGTTTTTTTACTATCGGCGGCAACCTCGCGCTCGCTTTGCTTGGCTATGACCTGGTTGCACTTCTTGTATGGAATTTGGCTGTAAGCATTGTCTTTTGTGGGGTTTATGCTCTGACCGCGAAGGCAAATCTGCCTGAGTTCACGCTGGTTCCTCAACTTGACCGCTCGACTCTGGTTATGGTCGCGCGTTTCAACGCGGGCATCGTCGGTTATCAACTGTTAGCGAACGCATTCCTGCTCTTTGAGCGCGGCTGGATAACCAAGCGGCTCGGTACCGAGAGCTTGACCTATTACGTAGTGCCGATGTCGTTCGGCATCTATCTCCACGCGTTCGTATCGAGTCTTGTTCTCGTACTGTTTCCACTTGCAAGCGAGTTCGGGCAAGATCGTGAGCGTCTGCTGAAACTTTACACAAAGGCAACAAAGATCATCGCGCTGATCGTCGTTTTCATCGTAATTGCTCTAAGCGTTAACTCGAAAGGCTTTCTGCATCTTTGGATGGGCCCGGATTTTGCCGATAATTCGTCAATTCTCCTTGTGCTTCAAATGGTCGCATTCGGTGCCGCAGCGATACAATCGGTTGCGTGGCAGATGACCGAGGGACTTGGCCGCCCTCAACTTAATCTCGCGATTTTTTCCGTGTGCTTGATCGTGGCTGTCTCGCTGATATTGACCCTGACATCAACTTATCACAATGTGGGGATCGCAACGGCGCGGGCAGCGGGCTTTTCGTCAATGCTCATATCGATCTTTTTGATCGAAAAGCTATTCTTCAAGGAAGTGTTATGGAAATTCTGGCTTAGAATAGTGTTTGTACTCGCCATCGCGGGCACGGCGGCGGCGGCCGCAGAATATGCCGTTGCCGACAATTTACGTCTTAGCTGGGCGGCCTTGCTTGCGTCGTGGGCTGCCGCCGGTGTCGCGTATATGGCAACGCTCTTCGTCAGCGGGTTAATCGGCAAAGAGGAGTTGGATGTAGTCCGAAGCTTTCTAAGGCGTTAGTTAATAAAATGTAATGGAACTTGTTCAGAGAGTTGAGTTTATCAAGAGTGAAGCGAACGGCCGCAAGGTACTGCACCTCGGCTGTACGAATCATCCATATACCCAAGAATCCATCGATCAAGGTATGCTCCTGCACAATGCTCTCGAAGCGGCTGCGTCCGAGATCTATGGCTTTGACTACGATCAAGAGGGTATTGATACGCTTGCTGCCAACGGGAGCAAGAATCTTTACCGGGCGGATCTTGAGAAGCTTGAGGAAGTTGATCTTGACACGACCTTTGATGTGATCATTGCAGGTGAAATGATCGAGCACCTTTCAAATCCGGGATTGTTCCTTACCGGCATCCAACGATTTATGCACAGTGGAACACGACTGGTCATCACTACGATAAATGCATATTGTGCGATGCGTTTTGCGACATACTTTCTGCGCGGTAAAGGCGGAACGAATGAGATGGTTCATCCTGATCACGTCGCCTATTACTCGTATAAGACTCTAAGTTTAGTGCTTCAACGCGCAGGACTTAGGGTGGACGACTTCAAGTTCTACGATCTGGGAATAGAGCATAGGCCGTACAATCCTTGGTACTTGAATCTGATAAATGACACGGCGGTAAGATTCTCGCCGCAGGTTGCGGACGGCGTCATTGCCGTTTGCTCTTTGAACTCCGCTGTAAATGACCGATAGAGTTTGCCCGTACGAGGCGATAAAACGATAATCGTTATTTATGCGTTCTTTCGGAGCGACAGATCTTGATGCCGGAAAACGGCGCGGCGGCCTAGTGATGCCGATCGTCATTATTTGGGGCATGATGCTGCTGCTCGGCGTCTGGTTCGTTTGGCTCGAGGACGGCTTCGCCGGGACACTCAGCGATTATTATTTGCTGCCTTGGGCATTGCTTTCGAGCGTTGTCGTACTTGCTCCAAGCCTGTATCTATATTTTAAAGGAAAATTCGACCCTTTCCACCCTCTTGTTTTTGCCGCATGGAGCTATATTTTCCCTGCGTTCTGTATCGGCGGAGTGATCGTTGCGTTCCATTTGGTTGATCCGTATTTCCTTGTTTTCATTGACGATCCTCAATATAACCTTCCGCTCAGCCTCGTTTATATTTCAGTCGGTTTTATCGGTTTGACTGCCGGATACGCGGTGCCCATAGGGCGTTTTATCGCTGAGAGGCTCGAGGTTCGGCTTCCGAATTGGCAATGGCAGCCATCGCGGGTATGGGCAGCAGGCCTCCTTCTGCTTTTGGCCGGTATCGGCGTAAATCTTATCGGATTCGTCCAAGGCCTGATCGGCTATCAGCGTGTTACGGATTATGGTACATACGACGCGCTGATCTACTTTCTTTTGGTCCTTTTGTCCGAAGGCAGTATGCTTTTGTGGCTTGCGATATTCAGCACCCGCAGAAAAACAGGGGTTTATTATATCGTCCTCGTCGTGCTGATCCTTTTCATCCCATTCCGTGCCGCACTGCTAGGCAGCCGAAGCGGACTTGTCCTAAGCATGTTTCCGATCGCGATGGCGTTCAAATATTCGGGACGAAAGCTCGGCTTACGAAATTCTTTTATCTTCGGAACACTGATCGTGCTAGCGGTCTGCATAGGCATCATCTACGGAACATCCTTCCGCAATATCAAGGGCAGCGAAAGCCGTGTAGAAGCGGGCGACTATGTCGGTCAGATCGGTGCGACGATCGACTATCTGGCAACACAGGACCCGGCCATTTTGTTGCGTGATAGTGCTCAGGCGATGGCTGATCGCGTTGAAAATTTGAGCTCCGTCGCGGTTGTTGTTGCAAACTATGAACGGTTAGCACCGTATGAGGCGAGCTACGGTCTCGAAAATAACATCATAAATGACACGCTAACATCATTCGTGCCGCGATTCCTCTGGGCCGACAAGCCGCCGACCTCTGACGCCCGTGCGTACAGCACACTCTACTTCAATTACAGCGATAATTCTTTCGCTATTTCGCCGTTCGCCGATCTTTTGCGAAATTTCGGGCCCATCGGGATACCGATAGGAATGTTCCTTCTCGGCATTTATTTACGGATAATTTACCGCCTTTTTGTCGAAACGCCGACGCCGTCGATGTGGAAATATGTGGCTTATGTTCCGCTGCTGACACTTGTCAGCTACGAGTCATTCTACGCGACCATCTTTCCGTCGATCATCCGAACACTCGCGGTCATTTTGATTAGTTTCTTCTTTGTTAACCTCGTCGTAAAGTTGAGGATAAAAGCCGATTGATCATGCGAACTGTATTCACGAACGGCTGTTTCGACATCATCCATCCGGGGCACATCGACCTTTTGCGTCGTGCCAGGCTCCTCGGCGACCGCTTGATCGTCGCAATAAATAGTGATGAGTCGATCCGCCGTACAAAAGGCGGCGGCAGGCCATTCATCGATCAAGAGTCGCGAAGGCAGATACTTCTGAGCCTTAGGTCAGTTGACGATGTTGTTGTCTTTGATGAACAGACTCCCGCACGCATTATCAAGGAAATAATGCCGGACGTACTGGTAAAAGGCGGCGATTGGGCCGAAAATGAGATCGTCGGAGCGGATATTGTAAAAGCCAATGGCGGTGAGGTTCATTCGCTGCCGCTGCTCGAAGGATTTTCTTCAAGCAAGATCGTAGCTGCAATCCGCTCGGCAGACGATCCTGCGAAAAATACTGACACTGACGTAAAATCCGACGCGGTCGCGGAGCATCTGGACGCGGTCGAGGCTCTGAACTCCACCATGCGGCCTCAGATCAACGAGACGGCCGGAACGCTTTTTCATACCTTTCGATCGGGCCGAAAAGTGCTGATATGCGGAAACGGCGGCAGCGCGGCAGATTCGCAGCACCTCGCCGCAGAATTTACGGGACGTTATGAATCGGAGCGCAGAGGGCTTCCAGCGATCGCTCTCACGACCGATACTTCAGCTCTAACAGCATTGGCAAATGATTACAGCTTTGAGCAGATCTTTTCAAGGCAGATCGAGGCCCTCGCGTGCGAAGGCGACTGCCTGATCGCGATCAGCACAAGCGGGACGTCGCCGAATATCATCGCCGCTGTGATGGCGGCCCGCTCGCTCGGCTGCACCATCATCGGGTTGACTGGTGCGAACGGCAGAAAATTGGCGGCGCTGACCGACCAATGCATAATGGTTCCTTCCGCCCGAACTTCGCGAATACAGGAGTGCCATATTCTCATAGTGCACCTTTGGTGCGAGATCATCGACGCTCTGCTCGCCGAGGAGGCCGAGGCATGATCGACGGCGCATCATTTTCGGGCAAGCGTGTCGCCGTCATCGGCGATGTGATACTCGACCGCTATTGGTGGGGCGACGTCAGCCGGATCTCGCCGGAGGCTCCCGTTCCGGTCGTCCGGCTGGGAACGATGTCCGACAATGCCGGCGGAGCCGCCAATGTAGCGGCGAACATTGCAGGCCTCGGTGCCGAAGCGATCCTCATCGGTGCCGTAGGCGATGACGACGCCGGTAACCTGCTTAGAGGCCTGATCAGGAGTACAACCCGCGTCGAGCCGCGGCTTTTTGAGATATCAGGGCGTCCTACAACCGTAAAAACGCGTATCGTAGCGAATCACCAGCACGTTGTGCGTGTGGACAACGAATCCACCGATCCGGTCGAAGAAATATCAGAAGATGATGTTCATGCAGCGATCCATAACGCGGACGTCATCGTAATTTCCGACTATGCTAAAGGGTTTCTCACCGGCGCCGTCTTGTCGTACATTTTCAAAGCCGCGGGTGATAGATTCGTTATTGTCGATCCGAAATCCAGTGACCTGTCACGATATTACGGTGCAAATTTGATAACGCCGAATGCAAAAGAGGCGGAAGCCGCAACGGGCATGACGGATACGGCATCCGCAGGCGAAGCGTTAATCGCGGAAGGGAATTTTAAGGCAGCTCTTATCACAGAGGGAGAACGCGGAATGACGCTCTTTGAACAGGGAAGCGAGACGTTCCATCTCGATGCGAGCGCTCTCGAAGTATTTGATGTCACAGGAGCCGGAGACACGGTCGTTGCTACGCTTGCTGCGGCGACTGCAGCCGGCATCCCGCTTCGGAAAGCCGCGGAACTGGCAAATATTGCCGCCGGAATAGCGGTTAGCCATGTCGGCACGACAGTCGTTTCCGAGGATATGCTCCGTGCGGCAATGGCGGCAGGCTCCGGAGTCCGTCGGCAATGACCAAGGTTATATTCGTTGAGCGTAAGCCGTCGATGTTCGTCAGCATCGAGAAGGTCTTTCGCATCGTGGCCGGTGCGCTCGACCCCGAAAGATTCAATTTTGCTTTTCAGAACCTTGAGTATGACAACAGCCTTTCGGGTATAGTAAAGAACGTGTTGTTCTTTCACGCGGAAAAGGCTGACATTTATCATCTTACGGGTGCCGCCCACTACATCGCATTGACCCTTCCAAAAGATCGGACGGTGTTGACCGTACACGATCTGTTCTTAATGAATGAGCGTAAGGGTATAAGACGATTTTTGTTAAAGAAACTGTTTGTCGATTGGCCGATCCGCAGGGTTAAATACATAACGGCAATATCAAGGGCAACGAAGGACGAGATCGTAAAATACCTGCCGGATTGCGAATCAAAGATCCGAGTGATCGAAAACCCTTTGGATCCAAGATTTGAACGTGTCGAGAAGGAATTCAATGAGGTTTGCCCCGTAATTCTGCAGCTTGGAACGGTCGTCAATAAGAACGTTCCTAGATTGATCCGTTCGCTTAAGGGCATTAAATGCCATCTGCGAATTGTCGGTATTATTGACGAAGCGATCAGAAAGGAGTTGTCCGAGACCGATATCGAGTATTCTACTGTTGATAAGCTCAGCGACGATGAATTGCTGGCGGCATACCACAATGCTGATATAGTTAGCTTTTGTTCAACGTATGAAGGTTTCGGCCTTCCGATCATAGAGGCTCAAGCGGCTGCACGCGTGGTGGTTACAAGTGACATCAGCCCGACGCGTGAAGTTGCCGGCGGAGGGGCCGAGCTTGTTGATCCGTTCGATGAAAAAAGCATCCGTGCGGGTTTTGAACGCGTTATCAGCGATAAGGATCGTCGCGAAGCGCTGTTAAAACAAGGTTTTGCTAATATTGAGCGCTTCTCACCTCGTGCTGTCGCTGAAAGATATGCCGAGTTGTACGCAGAAATAATTGAAGACGGTGTTAATGGAACACGTTAACAAAGAACAGTTAAGTTACACGATCTAATAATATTTTCTAATGAAGGTTCTTATCATCGGTGCGGCGGGAATGCTCGGCCATAAGCTTTTCCAGCAGTTTGCGGGGCGATTTGAGGTCGCTGCAACAATTCGAGCAAACCGCTCGTCGATCGACCGATACCGTTTTTTCGACGGAGCGAAGATCTACGACGGCGTTGATGTTCGAAACTTCGACTCCGTAACCGCTGCTGTTGAAGATCTCCGTCCCGATGTCGTCGTCAACGCTGTTGGTGTGATCAAACAGCTTCCGACAGCGAATGATGTCGTGGTAACGCTTGAGATCAACGCCGTCTTTCCGCATAAACTTGCTCAACTGGCTCGGGAAAAGGGTTTTCGGCTGATTTGCATAAGTACGGACTGTGTTTTTGACGGTAAAGCAGGCAATTACACCGAGGACGATCAGCCGAATGCAATTGATCTCTACGGAAAGAGCAAAGCTTTGGGTGAGGTGGCCGCACCGAATTGCCTGACGCTGCGAACCTCGATCATCGGCCGCGAACTAGGCACCTCGCACAGCCTCGTCGATTGGTTTCTATCCAACCGCGGCGGCGAGGTCAAAGGCTTTACGCACGCCATCTACAGCGGCTTTCCAACGATCATCTTTGCCGATATAATTGGGGATCTGATCGCTGAACAACCCGAACTTAGCGGCCTTTACCAAGTAGCTTCGGAGCCGATCAATAAATTCGAGCTTTTATCGCTGATCAATGATGCATATAACGCGAATGTGACGATCACTCCGTCCGACGAGTTGGTGATAGATCGCAGTCTGAACGGCGGAAAGTTTGCTGCCGCAACCGGATTTAAGCCGCTGCCTTGGCCGGAAATGATCAAGATCATGGCAGCAGACCGCACCGACTACGATAATTTTAAAAAATGAGCTTATTAGAAGGAAAACGAATTCTTGTAACAGGCGGGACCGGCTCGCTTGGTCAAACGCTTGTTCGACGGTTGTTGACCGGCGAGATGGGAAATATCGCAAGCGTAACCGTGTTTTCACGCGATGAAGCGAAGCAGCATTATATGCGGCTCGACTTTATGGAACGGAAGACAGCAACGGACGAAGTTATATACGAGAATTCGCGATCGAAGCTTAAATTCCGCATCGGCGATGTGCGGGACCTTTCATCACTTATAACCGCGATGCGTGATGCCGATATCGTGTTTCACGCAGCAGCGCTGAAGCAGGTTCCGTCATGCGAGTATTTTCCGTATGAAGCAGTGATGACCAATATCGGCGGAGCAGAGAATATTGTCCGTGCGCTCCGCGAAAACCAACTGCCTGTCGAGGCCGTTGTCGGCATCTCGACCGATAAGGCATGTAAGCCGATCAACGTGATGGGAATGACAAAGGCACTTCAGGAACGCATTCTGCTTGAGGCAAATCGCGATCGCCCTGATGTTGCGATCAACTGCGTTCGATACGGCAATGTCATCGCTTCACGCGGATCGATCGTGCCGCTGTTCGTAGAGCAGATAAAGAACCGTCAGCCGATCACGATAACTCTGCCCGAAATGACACGGTTCCTGCTAAGTCTCGACCGCGCGGTTGATACCGTATTCGAAGCGGTAAGGAGCGGACGCCGCGGCTGCACATTCATTCCAAAAGTTCCGGCCGCAAAGATAGTTGACGTCGCCGATGCACTCATGGGCGAAACAAAGGTTGAAAAGATATTTACGGGAATACGGCCCGGCGAAAAGGTGGATGAGATCATGGTGTCGGAAGAAGAATGCTTTCGAACCATCGAGTCCGGCGGTTACTATGTGATACTGCCGGTACTGCCCGAGCTGCGTGATATCGACAAGATCACGCCGGCATTGACGTCTGAATATTCATCGCGCAACGACAATATCTCGGTCAGCGAACTGCGCGAGCTTTTGAGCGGCGCCAGCAGTGAGATCGAACGGTTCATGTCCGGAAATTAAGTTATGAAGATAATGACGATATTCGGGACACGCCCCGAGATCATTCGACTTAGCCTTGTTATGCGGCTGCTCGACCAGCACAGCGAGCACGTTACTGTACACACCGGGCAAAATTATCACGAAAGCCTGAGCGACATCTTCATACGCGATCTTGGCGTCAGAACGCCTGATGTCCACCTCGGGATACGTTCTTCGTCGTTTGGCGAACAGATGGGCCTGATCGTCACGAAATGTGATGAGGTTATAGCCGAACACAAGCCTGATCGGATACTTATTCTCGGCGACACGAACAGCGCATTGAGTGCCATTGTTGCCGCTCGGCGCGGCATTCCCGTCTTTCACATGGAGGCGGGCAACCGCTGCTACGACGATCGTGTCCCCGAGGAGATCAATCGGCGCATCATCGACCATTCGAGCACTGTCTTGATGCCGTACACGCAGCGCAGCAAGGAGAATTTGGTCCGGGAAGGTATCGACCGTGACCGGATTTTCGTAACAGGCAATCCGATAAAAGAAGTACTCGATGATTTTCAGCCTCAGATCGACGGCAGCGGAGTCCTGCGAACACTGAACGTCGCTCCGTTCGAATATGTTCTCGTAACGCTTCATCGAGCTGAGAATGTTGATATTCCCCGGCGTATAGCAGGGATATTCAAGGCGTTTGCCGCAATTTCCCAAAAATTCGACAAAGACATTCTGGTCAGCGTTCACCCGAGAACAGCCGAACGCATAAAGGAGTACGGCATTGATGCCGGCACCGCCCGAGTGCGGCTTCTGAATGCAATGGGCTTCTTCGATTTTGTAAAGCTTGAAAAAAATTCGCTGGCAGTGCTGACCGACAGCGGTACAGTGCAGGAGGAGTGTTCGATATTCGGCATTCCGAACGTAACTCTGCGCGATGTGACGGAGAGGCCTGAGACGGTAGAATGCGGCAGCAATATTATTAGCGGCGCCGATCCGGAAGATATCGTCCGAGCAGCCGAACTTGCGATAGCCCAGCCGGCAAACTGGCAGCCGCCGGCAGAGTATATGACAACGAATGTATCGCAAGCGGTCAGCAAGATCGTCCTCGGATACCTTAGCCTTCGACGCCACACTTCATAGGAGAACTGTGAAGGAGTATGGCGACGGACGAAAAGAAAAGGACGCTTTGGATCGTCAGCGAATTGTATTATCCGGAAATGACCTCGACCGGATATTATCTGACGCGTACGGCTGAAGACATGGCGGCTCATTTCAACGTCAAGGTCATCTGCGGCCAGCCTAACTATTCCGCACGCGGTACACGCGCCGACCGGTATGAGATCCATAACGGTGTAGAAATATTTCGAGCCTTCGGCAGCACGCTTAATAAGAACGTCATTCTTTTCCGTCTCGTAAATATGGCGACGCTCGGCATCGGGATGTTCTTGAGAGCCGTCGCAAGCTTCAGGCGAAGGAACATCGTCCTTGTAGTAACAACGCCGCCGTCGATGCCGTTCGTTACCGCTCTGGCGGCTCTGATAAGGGGGGCGAACTACGTCCCGCTTATCCACGACAATTACCCCGAAATACTCTTCGCCGTCGGCAAGGCAAAAGAGTCTTCAATGCTGACTTCGTTCATCGCGTTGATGAACCGCTGGTTGTTTAAGCACGCAGCACGAATTATCGTCGTTGGACGTGATATGAAAGACCTTGTCAGCGAGAAGGCCCGCGGTCTGGACGTACCGATCGATATTATTCAGAATTGGGCAGAACTTGAGACCGTCGAGCCTCGTCCGCGCAGCGAGAACACATTACTGCAAGAACTTGGCATCGTCGATAAGACCGTTTTCCTCTATGCCGGAAATATGGGACATCCGAATGACATAGAGACCATTGTTGCTGCTGCAGAGCAGCTTAAGGCTCGGAATGATATTCACTTCATTTTCCTTGGTTCGGGTGTAAAGCGCCGTTGGCTCGAAGATTCGGTTAGGGGCCGAAAGTTGGAGAATGTATCTGTCCTTGAACCGAGGCCGCGGAGCGAACAGGCCGTCTTCCTGAACGCGTGTGATGTTGCTATTGTTTCGCTCGTAAGCAAGATGCGGGGCGTTTCGATGCCGAGCCGCACATACAACATACTTGCCGCAGGCAAACCGATCCTGGCTCTTACGGACGAACGAAGCGAACTCGCGACGGTTATCGACGAAGATAATGTCGGATGGCATATTCGGCCGGGCAACACCAATGCATTGCTTACCGTGATCGATCAGATACTTAGTTCAAAGAAGGATCTCGCGGAAATGAGCGAACGGGCGCGAAACTCTGCACTGACGAAATATTCTGCCGCAACAGCGTCCGAAAAGTATCTCGCGGCACTCTCGCAATGCTGACGATATCCGTTACAGCGGCAGCAACATTTCTCGTAACGCTTGTCGGCGTATGGCAATTTCGCGCTTTTGCCCTTTCACGAAGAATACTCGATCATCCGAACGAACGGAGTTCTCACACCACGCCGACACCACGCGGCGGCGGCGTCATAGCCGCTATAACGATACTCATCGCATTTTGCTCAGGGTCATATTTTCTCGGCGTGAACGTGCCTGTATGGTATGTAATTGCCGCGGCACTTGTGATCATTGTCGGGTGGCTGGATGATGTTCATTCACTCTCTTTCCTTATACGCCTCGCGGTGCATCTTGGAGCCGCAGCCTTAGTAATGATTGCCTATGGAGCAATGCCTGTGCTTTCATTTCCGGGAGAAGTAAGTCTGACGATCGGGGCCGCTTCCTTGATCCTGGGCGGTTTATGGATCGTCTGGATGACCAACGCCTACAATTTTATGGACGGCATTGACGGGATCGCAGGCCTGCAGGCTATTGTTGCCGGAATTGGCTGGTTCGCGTACGGAATGCTGTCGGGCAACCGGCCGAATGCGATGGTCTTCGGAGCAACTATAGCGGCCGCCTCCGCTGCATTTTTGCTGTTCAACTGGCAGCCCGCAAAGATATTCATGGGCGATGCGGGGAGCAGCTTCCTTGGCTTTTGTCTGTCATCTTTTCCGTTCGTTATACACAAAGGTGAACCGATCGCAGACACAAGAGCTCTGATCTTCTCCATCGTAATTGTTTGGCCATTCGTTTTTGATTCCGTATTTACCATCACTCGGCGGCTCGTGCGCGGCGAAAGGGTTTGGCAGGCTCACCGCGAGCACCTTTATCAAAGGCTCGTCATCGGAGGCAGGCCGCACTGGGCGATGGCAACGCTCTACGGTGCTATTGCGGCACTCGCCGGGACGGCAACGCTATTTGCACTCTTCGGCGGGCTTTCGTACGGTGCTCTGATCGTATTCGGCGTACTGCTCATTACGTTCCTTGCCGTCTTGCTGCTTTCTGTGAAGTATGGAGAAAGGAAGTTATGACCAAGAAATACTCATTCGACTTCATTTCGTTCGGCGTTCCTGTTTCTTTCACCTCGAACGACGCGGAGCTTTTTGAAAAGGGAAGCCAGATAATACGGAGTGCTCTCCTGGAAAGGTGTGAACCATACCTCGCCGATAAAGCCGCGAACTCGTTGACACTGAACAGGGTCGGAGAACAGGCCGCTATTTCTATCGACGGCGAAGTTGAAGGGGCTTGTGAATTAACAGAAGGCTTCTTCAAGTATTTCGACACAAGAGTGCGGTTGCTGATCGCTGAACGCGCACCTGATGTCGTGTTCCTGCACAGCGGTGCAATTGGCTGGAACGGTAAAGTGATCCTTTTCCCCGGCGACAGTTTTGCGGGCAAGACCACGGTCGTAGCTGAATTTCTGCGCCGCGGTGCAACCTATTACTCGGACGAATACGCCGTAATTGACCATTCAGGCAATGTGCATCCTTTCGCGCGGAAACTTTGGCTCAGGGACTTCGACGATCCGTCATCTCGGATCATTACCGATCCGCGTGCATTGGGCGGTTCTGTTGCTGAGGGTGCTGCACCCGTTTGCGCCGTTATGTTTCTCGAGTATAGGAAGAACAGCAGATTCAGGCCGCACCTTCTGACAGCAGGCGAAGGTCTGATGCGATTGCTGAGACAAACAACCTCATTAAAATTTTCACCGAAATTTGCAATTAAGGTCTTGAACGAACTCGCATCTCGTGTTACCTTTGTTGAAAGTACGCGGAGTAATGCAAAAAATTTTGTTGATAAAGCCATTCTCTTTATTGACAAGTTGTAATTCTTAGATAAAATAGGCGTTAGCTTTTCGGTACGCTCACAATATTTACTGGAGGATAAGATGAAAAATTCGCACAATCCCATAGCTCGCAAGTCCGGACTGGTCATTCAAGAGATGCCCGGCGAGGTGCTTGTTTATGATCTTGACCGCGACAAGGCTCATTGTCTAAATGAGTCCGCAGCACTCGTATGGCAGTCCTGCGACGGCAGTAACTCGGTCCAAGACATTGTTCGCCGACTTGAAGAGAGCTCCCGCGGCAAGGTTAATGAAGACCTTGTATGGCTTGCACTTGATCAGCTCAATGAGAACGATCTTTTGGAAGCGGGGACCGGCACTCATTTCAAGGGACAGTCACGGCGCGAAGTTCTTAAGAAGATCGGCCTTGCTTCGGTCGTAGCATTGCCGGTCATCGCATCCTTGGTTACACCGCAAAGTGTTATGGCCGCGGGTTCGTGTGCGTGCACCACTAATGCACAGTGTGCTCCGCTTACCGCATGCCCGAGTCAATCAAACTGTAATAACGGTGTCTGTGCACCGTAGGCACTTGGGCCGGTATAATATAACGAAGAGTAGTGAAGATCCGTTGTCTTTGCTACTCTTTTGTCGTGAATGATCTTAACGCCAACCGCAGCGCAGATTACCTTTCCGATCATGAACGGTGGTTGGCACTCCAACATGCACTCGCCGACCGTAGGGCGGCAGACGCCTTTACCTTTTTTCGCAGCCACGGCATTGAACCCATCCTGATCAAAGGCCCTGCCGCGGCCCTGATGTTTCCGGAAGGAAGGTTTCGATATTCGACGGACATTGATCTCGCGTTTGCAGAAGCGGACTTTGCGGCTGCAAAAGCTCTGTTTGCTGCAGCCTCACATTCAGGGTTGCCGATCGATCCGCATTGCGGGCTGCGATCTTTTGACTCAACGCCGTGGGATACTCTGTTCGGCAGAAGCCGTCTTGTCGAGATAGGAGGCACGTCGATCCGGGTCCTCACTGAAGAGGACCATCTGCGCTTACTGTGTGTACATTGGCTGATCGATGGCGGTTGGAATAAGGATCGGCTGTGGGATATCTATTATGCTGTTAAAAATCGGGCGGTTGATTTCGATTGGAATATCTGCCTGAATTCGGTAAGTTCGAAACGCCGGCGGTGGATCATTTGCGTGATCGGGCTTGCCCACAAGTATCTGGGGCTTGAACTCGACGGACTTCCTTTTGCCGATGATGCAAAGAATATTCCCGGGTGGGTATTTCGTGCTGTCGAAAAGGAGTGGCGAACGGTTCAGATCAGGCCGCTAAGTCATTTTTTGAATGATCCGAAAATGTTCATCGCTCAATTAAGAAAGCGTATCCCGCCAAACCCTCTGCGGTCCGTCGTCGAAATGGAAGGGAACATTGACACAGGAATTCGGCTGCACTATCAAATTGGACTGATATTCAGGCGGATGGGGCCGGGACTTTTCAAGATATTCCGTTCCGCCCGAGATAAGACAAAAATATTGTGAGCACAACAGAAATTTCCCTTGCGATCGAGACCGCGATCTCCGGCGGCAGCTTGGCAATATTAGAGAATGGAGAAATACTGGCGACATCCGTCGGGCAGCAAAGCAGATCAAGGGCAGAGGACATTCTGATCGAGCTAGATCATCTGCTGAGCGGAAATCGCGTAAACAAGCACGATATTTCGAAGATATTCGTCTCGGCGGGGCCGGGAAGTTTTACGGGTATTCGGATCGGGATCGCGACCGCAAAAGGGCTTGCTCGTACCCTTGCTATCGACCTCAAACCAGTTTCGTTACTCGAGTCGCTGGCCGCAGCCGCAGATACAAACGGAAAGCTGGCCGTCGTCCTGTTCGTTGGCCGCGAGGCCTATTGTTTTCAGGTCTTTGAAAGGACGGCCGAGACAATGATCTCGATCGGAGCCCCACAAGTTGTTGCAGCTAAAGATCTTATGTCCCTGCCGAGAAGCCTCGGAATTGGCCGTATCGTTTACTTGAGCGAGCAGTCGGATGACAACTTAAAGTTGCTATTTGAGAGCTCGACGGCAAAGCCGGTGCCGATCACCTCAAGTCCCGCGGAGGCGATCGGCATTGCGGCCGGATCGGCGGCCATCAGTCTCGATGTCGCTCCGCTGTTCTTATCAAAGCCATAGCTATGCAGCAGATACGAATTCGGCCGATCGAAGCTCGGCATATCGCGCGGATACTTGAGATCCAAGAGGAGGCGCGGCTTAGCTCGTGGTCAGCGGAAGGCTATATCGAGGAGTTAAGGCTTCCAAACGCCATAATGCTGCGAGCCGAAGCGGAGAGCGGCGAGATCGTCGGGTTCATTGTAGGAAGGATCGTTCCGGCTTCGGCGGACACGGTTGGAATTGATGCTGAGATCTATAATATCGGTGTTGCGACGGCTGCGCGGCGATCCGGAATAGGTACCGAACTACTGAAGGCGTTTCTCAGCGCCTGCGGTCAGGCCGGAGTTTCCAACGTCTGGCTGGAGGTTAGGGCGTCGAATGATCCGGCGATCGGTTTTTATCAAGACAACGGCTTTACTATCTCCGGTGAACGAACCAATTTCTATGCGGATCCCACGGAAAATGCCCTTTTGATGCGGCTTGGGCTGTCCCGACCATATTCTGCTTGAATTGTTATTTGGTTTGGGATAACATCAAATCAAGCCTGTTACCGAACTTTGGGGGCTCGGCAACGGGCTGATACGAATACTTTGAAAAGTGAGGAATAGTTCGTTATGGACTTGTCAACGCCTGATGCGGTGCGAGATGAATTGTTGAAGACCGACCCAATGTTCAGAGACCTTGTACAGCAACATCAGGATTATGAAAAACGCTTAGCAGAATTGGCTCACCTAACCTTTCCCAGCGATGACGAACAGCTTGAGGAATCTACCCTCAAGAAGAAAAAACTTCAATTAAAAGACGAGATCTACGAGATAATGCACAGGCATTCTGCCGGGCATTGAAGATATATTTCCGGGTCTTTGCTCCTTTATGGCGACACTCACTCTTGGGTGTCGCCCTTTATTTTGCATGGCCCGATCGAATAACCGATGATGTCACCGTTCAGCAGAAAGGTCTTACTTCCGGGGGCCGCGGGAAGACGGACGAAGTTCGCTGATTCGGGTAAAATGAGGCCGCCGACGATCTTTCCGGAGCGTATGTCGAGAAGGACCGCCGAAGCCGTACCGAGCGCGAATGCGAGCAAGCGTTTGTCGTCAGTGAACGCAACTCCGGCAGGACGCCCGCCAAGCCGCCTCTTCCACTCGACACTTCCCGACGGCGTAAGCAAATAGATAAAATTATCAAATGACGTTACAAGGACTCTATCGTTGATCATCCAAAGCGTATCAGCACGAGCACCGGCCTTAAATCCTCGGCCGGAAGCAGCGGACACGATATTGCCTCGCTCGTCCGAGTAGATCACCTTATCTGATCCGATGCCCAGCACAGCGACAGGTTTTCCGATCGTCTTAAAAACCGAAACTACCTCGCCCGCCTGCGGCGACAGAACAAGTACCTGTCCTTCGCCGCTGATAAGTACGATGCCGTTTGCGGAAATATTTGCTCCGTCGATCGCACCGACCGGTTTTCGATCCCACTTCGTTTCGAGAGTAACGGCATCCAGAGAAAGGACATGGCCGGCCGCGGTGGCTATGATCACAGACCCGTTCAATTCTTGCAGGAAATACTTTTCCGCCAAGGGAAGCTCAGCGCTTCGGCTCGGGATACCTGTCTCAAAGCTAAGCAGCCGCAGGCTGGTTTTGGCTGAACCGGCGGCGGTTGATGATCTTGACACCACAAGGAGCCCCGCGACACCGGCGACCATTTCTGCTGCGGGAACTCCGCCAAGTTCGACCGACCAAAGACGGTCGCCGGTCAAAGCGGAGAGTGCGACCACCCGTGCAGACGCTGTTACGCCAAATACACGTTTCGCTGCCGAAGCGATCGAGACAAAGCCTTCATCGTCCTGAGACCGCCAGCATTGATGCAGATCGACCGGAGCTTTTTCGCTAAACCGGACAGCAGCGGGCACAGTCGCTGCTGCCAGGAGGAACAAGATCGCAAACGCGGTCGTAAGTCTAAACAAAGGGTGCATCAGGTAATGTAAGTGAGCGGCAAAATTGATTTTATCACGAGGCAGTAACGTGTTATATTGATGTTCAATCTTTAACTTAAGTTTTCGGGAAAATATGTCATTCAATAAAATTATCCTTGTCGGAAACCTCGGACGCGACCCTGAACTTCGATTTACGCCGCAGGGAAAGGCCGTTTGCAGCTTTTCCATGGCCACGAATGAGAAGCGCCGTGATAAATCGGGCGAATTTCAGGATGTTACAACATGGTTCAAAGTCACGCTTTGGGGAAACCAAGCTGAGAATGCCAACAAGTATCTCTCCAAAGGACGTCCTGTCTATATCGAAGGCCGCTTGCGTATCGAAGAGTGGACGGATCGCGATAATAACAATCGCTATACGCTCGACGTTCAAGCAACAGATATGCAGTTCATCAGCGCAGGCCGTGACGACACGGCGGGGAGCTCTTCGTATTCGGACGATCACGAACCGCAATATACCGGAGCAGAGCCCTCAGCGAAAGGTTCTTCGTCGGCAAATGCACCTGTTGCAGTACCGGATTCGCCGGAAGACGACATACCGTTTTGACTCGGCTGAGCGTGAGCAATAGAACGAGTACTCAGATCCATTCGCCCATTGCACGGAATTTGTCGTAACGTTCCTGCACGAGCGTTTTTGCGTCCTTTTTGGACAGTTCATCCAGAACTGAGATCAGTCTCGACCTTAAGCGGCCTGCGATCGATCTGTAGCTGCTGTTTTCTTCCGAAGAACCTTCTGCGTCGATAGTCCAAAGTTCAGGTTCGGGAATGATCTCATCGATGATCCCGAACCTCTTCAGGCTGTCCGCCGTCAGCTTTAGCCCCTCTGCCGCATCGGCTGCCCGGCTCGCGTCCTTCCACAGGATCGCAGCACATCCTTCCGGCGTAATGACGCTATAGACAGCATTTTCCATCATCAGAACGCGGTCGCCGATACCTATCGCCAAGGCACCGCCCGAGCCGCCTTCGCCGAGTACGACAATCACGATCGGCACCGTTATCGATGCCATTTCGCGAAGGTTGAAGGCTATCGCTTCTGCCTGGCCGCGCTCCTCCGCATCAATTCCCGGATACGCTCCCGGCGTGTCGATGAACGTGATGATCGGGCGTCCGAATTTCTCAGCCATTCGCATCAACCTTAATGCTTTTCGATAGCCTTCCGGCTTTGACATAGCAAAATTCCGATGGCGTCGGTCATTTATATCTCGGCCTTTCTGTTGGCCGACAACCGCTACCTCTCGGCCGTCGAGTTTTGCAAAACCGACCACCATTGCGGGATCATCCGAAAATCGCCGGTCGCCGTGGATCTCTGTAAAATCGGTGAAGATATCCTCGAAAAGGTCCATGGAATATGGCCTGTCAGGATGCCTCGCCGTTTGAACTCGTTCAAAAGCAGCTGTGCTCATGGCTCTATGTTACTTAATTCCAACTGACGCTGCATCCGTCAGCTTCTATCCGTCTGATAAGATCGCCGGAGACGCTCACACGCGGTGCCTCAACCTTTAGTCTGACCTCTATCGCTTCGATCTTAACATCAAAAAACACTTCACAATTTCCCGGATGATCATCCAACACTTGCAGGATATCATCGAAGTCACTCTCCTTCGTAAGCCCCTGCGGCACAGCGATTACGATCGATCGGGCTGTTGACGCCACGAGGTCGTTGAGCGTCACGGCCTCCGCTACGATGATATTCATATCGGCTCCGTCAGGCTGTTCGTTCTTACCCTCGACCACGATCATCTGATCTTCCTTTAGTATCGTTTGAAATCTTGAGAATGCCTCGGCCCAAACTATGCATTTAACGCCGCCTGTGCGGTCTTCGATCCGAAAAGTGCAGAAGCGATTGCCTTTCTTGCTGTATCTGACCTGCAAGTCCGTCACCAGGCCTGCCATTCGGACCGACGATCCCGACGGCGTAATATTACTCATCTCCGCAATATCTCTGATGCCCATGGCATCGAGCTTTCCCCGATACTCGTCAAGCGGATGAGCCGTGAAATGGAAGCCGATCGCGGCCTTTTCATTCTTTGCAAGCTCCATTGTGGTCCACGGCGGGGCATCGGCAAGTTCAACAGATATCTCTTCCGACGCGGCTTCGAACAAACCGCTTTGGCCGCGAAGGCGGGCATCGGCCATCCTTTGGCCATGCCTGACAGCATCATCGACAGATGCGGTAAGCCTCGATCGCCACGATAGAGCTGTTTCACCCTTCGGCATTAAGGAATCAAAGGCGCCCGCTGCAATAAGGCTTTCAAGGCTTCGCCGATTCAGAGCTGCAGGGTCAACACGCTCGACCAGATCCAAAAGGGAAGTGAAAGGAACTGTCCCGCGCGCTCGAATTATAGCGTCACAACCCGAAAATCCAATTCCCTTTATGGCTGAAAGACCGAACCGGACGGCCTTCGGCAGCGGTGTAAAGCCAAGGCCGCTCTCATTTATATCCGGCGAAAGCAGCTCAAGCCCCATCGACCGCAGCTCATTCGAGTACTTATACACCTTCGCCGTATCATCGGCTTCGTGGGAAAGTACGGATGAGAAGAAATATGCCGGATAATGCGCCTTGAGATACGCGGTTCTGAACGCAAGCATCGCATAGGCAACGCTGTGGCTGCGGTTAAATCCGTAATCGGCGAAGTTTGCCATCAGGTCAAATATCTCGCCGGCCGTCTTTTTGTCTATTTTTTTCGCAACCGCTCCCGCTACGAACCGGTCGCGATGGGCGTCCATCTCCTTCAGATTCTTCTTGCCCATCGCTCGACGCATCAGATCCGCTTCTCCAAGGCTGTAACCGCCAAGATGCTGTGCGATCTTCATGATCTGCTCCTGATAGACGAAAACGCCGAAGGTTGGTTCCAAAAACTCCTTCACCTCATCAACGATATATTCAACCTTCTTGAGACCGCGGCGGCGAGCCACGAAATCAGGGATCATGCCGCCGTCAAGCGGTCCCGGGCGATACAGCGCGTTCAGGGCCGTCAGATCCTCGATATTCTCCGGGCGCATCTTCCGGCAGATGTCCTGCATTCCGGACGATTCAAACTGAAATACCGCATCTGTCCTTCCCTCTGCGAACAGTTGCATGGTCTCGGGATCGGATGTGGAGATCGTTTTCCAATCTAGTTCAATGCCGGCCAATTCTTTCATCGAGTCAAGGCAATCTTGAATGATCGTAAGTGTCGTAAGGCCGAGAAAATCCATTTTCAGCATGCCGACCTTCTCAAGATCACCCATCGGATATTGGCTCGTTAATTCATCCTTTACCGACATCGCGATCGGGACAAGCTCGTGAAGCGGCCGCGGACTGATGAGAACGCCCGCCGCGTGTACCGACGTATGACGCGAGCAACCCTCAACCTTTTGAGCCAGATCGACCAACTCCTGTATTGCGGGATTCTCCGCCATCGCAGCCCCGATCTCCGGAACTTCTTTGATAGCCTGTTTGATGCTGATATTTCGACCGCGACGCGGGGGCGGCATTAACTTCGCAATTCGCTCGACCTCACCGTATGGCAGTTTGAGTGCGCGCCCCACGTCCTTGATCGCAGCCTTTGACGCCATCGTACCGAATGTAACTATCTGGCAAACGGAATCACGTCCGTACAGTTCGGTAACGTATTCGATGACCTTTGAACGCCCGCGTATGCAGAAATCAATGTCAATGTCGGGCATTGAAACGCGTTCGGGATTGAGAAAACGCTCAAAAAGAAGACCGTACTGCAAAGGATCGACATCGGTGATCCGCATGCAATACGCCGCGAGTGAGCCTGCCGCCGAACCGCGTCCCGGCCCAACCGGAATATTCTGCTCGCGGGAATATCGAATGAAGTCCCACACGATCAGGAAGTAGCCCGCAAAACCCATTCGGAGGATGATCTCGATCTCCACGCGCAGGCGTTCTTCATAATCCTCAATAGTGTGATTTAGGAGGCCTTCCTCGATCAGCGGAGCCCAATCTTCGCGCTGGCGTTCGAGAAATCCGTCGCGAAGAACCTTTTTGAAGTATTCGTCTTCATTTTTTGCATCCGAACCGATAGGGATCTGAAACTTCGGCAATTGACGAACATCTGCCCCCTGCTCGATCGCAACATCACACATGTCAGCGATCTTGAGCGTATTTGTAAGGCTTTCCGGAACCTCCTTGCCGAAGATCTTCCACATCTCGCCGGCTGAACGCAGGTACCGCCAAATGTCTTCACTCGGCTCGGACGCCGGCGGCAGCGTCTGTCCCTCGGCGATCGCAATAAGGCTCCTTCGAGCACGCGCATCCTCGACATCTAAATAGTAAACATCATTCGTAGCAACGAGCGGAAGGCTCATCTCAGCGGCAAGTTCAATTATTCCTTTATTTAGGCCACTTGCGATGCCGCTCTCCTGCAGTTCCAAATAGAAGTGCTCAGGCCCGAAAATCTCCGAAAATCGACCGGCGATCGATCGCGCCTTTGCAAACGCACCATCTGACAGGTAGTGTCCGACGGGCCCGATAATCCCGCCTGACAAGCCGATAAGGCCGCCGGACAGCTCATCGAGAAGCTCCATATCGATCCTCGGCCGGTGATAAAAACCTTCGGTAAAGGCTTTCGAGGCAAGAATTATCAGATTCTTTAGGCCTTGGGCGTTCGCGGCCAGCAACACGATGTTAAAGTACGCCCGTTCGCCCGCCGCAACCATCGCAGAATGATCCAATCGGCTGCCGAATGTGATGTGCGCCTCGTATCCGATGATGGGCTTGATACCGGCCTTCGTCATCGTGTTGAAGAATGACACGGCACCATACATGTTCCCAAGATCAGTGATTGCACAAGCCCGCATCTCCAACTCTGTCAACCGCTTCGCCAATGGGTTAAGTTGGACAGTGCTTTGCAAAAGGCTATAATCGGTGTGCAGGTGAAGGTGGACAAAATCTCGTTCGACTGACTTGGTTTTTGGGGATTTTTCAGACATCTATGAAGAAAGTTTATCTCGAAACATACGGCTGTCAAATGAACGTCTCCGATTCGGAGCGCGTTGCGACGACACTCGGGAGCCAAGGTTACGAGATGACCGATACAGCCGAAAAAGCCGATGTTGTAATACTCAATACGTGCAGCGTCCGCGAAAAGGCCGAACAGAAACTTTACACGCGTGTCGGAAGGATCCGCCACGGCAGCGGCCCCAAACCGGTGGTCGGTGTCATGGGATGCGTGGCTCAACTCGAAGGCGACACTTTGTTCGATAAGATACAAGGCGTCGATTTCGTTCTTGGTACCCGTGCAGTCGGCAGGGTCGGCTCCGCTGTGGAACGAGCTTTGAACGGTGAGCGAGAATTGCTGGACCTTGGCGAACGCGAGGATGATTATGATTGGACCGTTGCCGACACTCATCGACATTCGCCGTACGTCGCATTTTTGCCGATCATAGAGGGCTGTAACAAATTCTGCACATACTGTATCGTTCCTTTCTCACGGGGCAGGGAACGGAGCCTTTCCGCTTCCGGGATCGTCGATCAGGTCAACGCACTTCGTAAGAACGGCACAAAGGAAGTTCATCTAATCGGCCAAAACGTAAACAGTTACAGGCCGATAAGTGAGGAAGGACTTGAAGATTTTGAAGGGAAGTCGGCGTTCTCTCGATTATTGCGAGCAGTGGCGGCAACAGGGATCGAACGTGTAAAGTTCACAACCTCATTTCCCCGCGATTTTAATGAAGATATCGTCGAAGCCATCGAATCTAACGAAAATCTCTGCAACTGGGTGCACCTTCCGGTTCAATCCGGCAGCAACCGCATCCTTAAACTGATGAAACGCGGCCACACAATTGACCGCTATCTTAAACAGATCGACAGGATCAAAGCGTCGCACCGCAATATCGCGATAACAACTGACATAATTGTCGGCTTTCCGGGCGAAACAGACGATGATTTTCGCGACACCGTCAACCTCGTGAAATATTGCGGCTATGACAGCGCTTATATCTTTAAATACTCGCCGCGTCCGGGAACGCCCGCGTTCGATATGCCGGACGACGTGTCGCCTGCGGAAAAGACCGTTCGATTCATGGAGCTTGAGAAGGCTCAGCGTGAAACGCAGAATGATAGATTAAAGAGATACTTAGGGTCAACACTTAAGGTATTAGTTGAAGGTATTGCGTCTCGAACTGACAATGGCCTTACGGGCCATTCAACCTGCCACAAGATCGTAAATTTTGTCGGCGACAAGTCGCTGCTCGGCGAGATCGCGGATGTGCGGATAACGCAGATCAAATCAAATTCACTATTTGGAGAGATGATCTAACCGAATGAATGAAGACCAGATAGAAGTAAAGATCGGCGCCTTGATCATGGATCCGAACACGAACACGCCGATAATCGTGCTAAAAGGCGTCGATACTGACGCCATGCTTCCGATATGGGTCGGCGCATTCGAAGCCAATGCCATTGCACTCGAGATCGAAAAGGTAACGCCGCAACGGCCTATGACACACGATCTCTTGCGAAATGTCATTCTTCAGTGCCGGCTTTCCGTCACATCCGTTGTAATTACCGACCTGCTCGATAACACATTCTATGCAAGAATAGAACTGATCGACAAGGACAATGAACCCGTGGCATTTGACGCTCGTCCTTCAGATGCGATCGCACTTGCGTTAAGGCTTGATTGTCCGATATATGTGGAAAAGAACGTCCTTGAACTGTCGGCGAGTTCACAGCCGCAAGATTCATCGGAAGGCGATGAGAAGGACACGCCGCCGGACGACTGGCCGGAATTGATCGGATGACGGACGGCTCAAGAATCTCAACCGTATTTATTACATAATCTTTATTATCAGACGCAACGGGTCTGATAAATAGTTGTAATTAAAGCGTACACGTGGCCGGGCACGGCTACTTCCCGACCGCAAAACCGCCGTCGATCTCGAATGCGGTACCGGTAACGAATGCCGCTTCGTCACTCGACAAATAGACGATCGCAGCGGCGATCTCATCAGGCGTTGCCATTCGGCCCAGTGCCTGAGTAGCCGCCATCTCGACGTAGGCGGCCTTTGGGTCAGGATATTCAGCCAGACGGCTTTTTACAAAAGGTGTCTCAACCCGCCCGGGACAGATCGCGTTCGCCCTTATACCATCCTTTGCGTGGTCGAGTGCGACGGCTTTTGTGAAGCCGACTACGGCAAATTTGGTCGTGCAATATGCCAGCCGCTCGCGGATCGCAACAACACCGCCGATCGAGGCCAAATTCAGGACAACGCCTGTCCCGGCCGCGATCATTGACGGCAGAAAAGCTTTCGTTAACGCAAAAACACCACGCACGTTGACCGCGTATAGCCGATCGAGATCTTCAGACGTGGTTTCCAACAACGTCCCGACATGGCCGATACCGGCGTTATTGACCAGGACATCAAGCTTTCCTCTCTCCGATAGAACAGATGCGGCTACGCTGCGGCACGAATCTTCATTGGCAACATCGAGATGAATATATTCGGCACGATAACCATTAGCGACGATCGCTGACGCCACCCGGCGGCCTTCATCAGGCACGATGTCGGCTACATAAACAAAGGCTCCTGCTGACGCAACCGCGTTCGCTGCAGCCTCGCCAATGCCCGAGGCCGCTCCCGTTAAAAGGATCGTTTTCTCTTTCAGATCAAACATTTACATTAGATGCGATAACCGGATTTCTTAATATACCAAGGCCTTCGATCTCAACTTCGCAAACGTCGCCGTCCTCGAGAAATATCTGCGGGTCTCGAGCAAAGCCGACACCCGGAGGCGTTCCGGTCGCAATTATATCGCCCGGCTCCAGCGTGATGTGGTTCGAAAGGAATGCGATCAACTCCGATACGCCAAAGATCAGCTCAGAGGTGCTCGAATCTTGGAGCGTCTCACCATTCAGCCGGAAACGGATCCGCAGATCTTCCGGTTCCGGGACCTCATCTGCGGTAACTATGTACTCGCCCATCGGAGCGAATGTATCACACGACTTCCCTCTCTGCCACTGGCCATCGGCAAACTGCAGATCACGCGCTGAAACATCATTGAAATTACAATATCCGAGTATCACGCTGCGTGCGTCCGCCTTCTTGATCGCCTTTGCCCGGCGCCCTATGACAACTGCTAACTCAGCCTCATAATCGACCTGCGCACTCAAACTCGGCAATAATATAGGCTCGTCCGGGCCGATAACACAGGACGAAAACTTTGAAAAAATGATCGGCGATGTCGGGATCGCCATTTTTGCTTCAATGGCGTGGTTGCGATAATTCAGGCCGATGCAGATCACTTTTCCCGGCCGCGGGATCGGCGCGGCAAGTGGAATTTGCTGCCGATCGACCGTTCTGCCCGCGCTCGGATCGCCGAGTTTCCGCCATATTTCACCATCCAGATCAAAGCATTGATTGATGTCGAAACTTGTAAGAGATTCTTTGCCCGTAAGGTCGGTCAGGTCACGGACCGAACCATCAGCCTCAATTCGGCCAATACCGTAACCCTTCTTATTACTGTACTTTAACGCGGCCAACTTCATATCTTATCGCTCCAAACCTTCGATCGGAACCCACACGAACCGCGGCTTATAGAAGTCGGCATAGATCGAATCGCCGGGCTTCGAACCAAAGGGAAGATTGCTGTTATATGACACAAGAAGCTTGCCGTCATGGGAGAATTGCGGATGCATATGCGGATTATAAACGCTCAGTCCGCTTTTTAGCCGTAGCTTCCCCGTCATTCCTGGCAGCAGCGTTTGCCCTGCGGTCGGCGTTCGATAAAAGAAGGTCTTGTTGTGGAACGGGCCTTGCGGCTCGCATGCGGAATAAAGATAAAGGTCCTTCCACTCCGTGTAACCCACTGATGTATCAAATGTTACCATTACGAAGGTCGGCTTGCCGGCAATATTGAGCCGGCGGATCGTAAGTTCATCGCTGATGCTGTCAGACTCAGGGATGATCGATCCGCGTTTTCGAAGGTCTGCTGACCATCCTTTTCCGTCCCACGCAAGCCATGTGGATTCGTCCGCAATGCTTTCAAGTCCGCGTGACGCGTCAACCTTTGCGATATACAGTTTTTTATAGCGATCGACGACATCCATTCCGGCCGAGTTCTTCGAAACGATCTTTCCTTCGTTCCTCATCCCGTAGATATAAAGATCACTGCTTCCCTTATGGTCATCGAGCCACAATGATATGCCCCAAACGCCTTCATCAACCCAGTTTCGCAGGGGTACGATCTTATCTATCGCGAGCGTGTCGGCATCAAGCTGGGCGATAGCCTGCCCTCTGAACTCGATCCACGACGCTTTGTCATAAGGCCTTGCGACATTCCACTCATTGAGGAAGATCCAGATCTTCTTCTTGCCGTCAACATTCATTATGACAGCGTCGCCCATCCAATAAAGGTTCTTCGGATCTTTAGGCTTGAAGTATGATGTCGAGTATCCGAACTTATCCTTTTCGCCGACAAGCGTCCTAAGCGTTTTGCCATCCTTCGACCGCACGACGATGCTGTTGTAAACATAATGAATATGTTCAGGTTCAGGCCCGCAGATCGGCGGCAGGCAGTTCGGAGTGCGAAGCCGCAATCCGTTCGTGTTCGTGTGAACGCGGCCGTCCCCGGGCATCGGCGGCCACTCGCCGATAAATGAGTCAGAGAAGAAGAACGCCGAATCACCGTTAGGCAGTTCGATGGAAATAGTGCTGTCAGCACCCGTCCAGCCCGGAATACCTTTTGGCTCCAAGCCGGTACCCGGCCCTTTTTGAGTGAAAATAGCGTCCCATTCTTTCGCCGTCTCACCCTTGCCGACGTTCAACGTACAATGAGCGTAGGAAGACGATGCCGTAGTACCTATGCACAGCACCAAGGCCAGCGAACGAATAAGAAGAAGTTTCATCATCATTTGCCTAGTAAGCGATCTCAGGTGTGCGGTCATCCGTCGGGTCTGCCCACCGGTTATTCGGTACGATCGGACTCCAGCCGGGACGAAGCGGATCTTGATCGTACGGATAGCCACCAAGTCTCTTATACAATTCACTGTATTCAGCAAGCTTCTCTCTATCTAGTGATACGCCGAGCCCCGGGCCATCCGGCACTTTGATCGTCCCATCTATGTATGGCATCCGTCCGCCTTCGATAATATCATCGGTCAAGTGATGGTAGTGGGCGTCAGCGGCATAGGTCAGATTTGGGATCACAGCACCGAGATGCAGCATCGTCGCAAGTTGGATGCCGAGTTCGCCCGATGAATGAACCGCAACGCCGAGTTGGAACGTCTCGCACACACCGGCGGCCTTAACGCACTGCCTTATTCCGCCCCAGAACGTCGTGTCGAGCAGGATCACGTCACATGCGGTATCCAGAACATTCGCCGCAAGCTGCTCAAAATTGACAACCACCGTATTGGTTGCAAGCGGCATGCGTACCTTTTCCCGCGTCCTGCGCATACCGTGGAGGCCGAACACAGGATCTTCGAGATAGTCGTTTCGGATATCTTCGATCTGTTGGCCGAACCAGATCGCCTGTTCGGTTGACCACGCGGCGTTCGGATCGAAACGAAAACTGTCGCCTTCCGAGGCCCCGCTTCCGAGCTCCTCGGCGAGAGCTCGGTAGCATTTTAGCTCATAAACAGGATCGAAGACCCCGCCCTTCAATTTGTGTGCATAAAAGCCGTGTTTCGATTTTAGATCTTTTGCATGCGCGACGAGCTGTTCGGGCGTTCGCACTTCGCCGCTGCCGTCTTTCGGTGAGGGGTAGCGGAAGAATAGATACGACGCAAAAGGCACCTTATCCTGAAGTTTGCCGCCCAAAATATCGTACACCGGCACTCCCCACTTCTTGCCGATGATATCGAGGCAGGCAAATTCAAGGGCCGCAAGTATTTGGGTGCGGTTGTTATAGAGCGACGCCGTTGGATTTGCGATCAAAAACCGCATTTCCTCAAGTCGTGCGGGGTCATGGCCGACGAGATAGCTCTTCATCGCCCGAAAGACGCTTTCTGCTGATTCGCCGCCGCCTCCCATTTCGCCAAGGCCCGTTATGCCCTCGTCCGTTTCGACCTCGACGATCGTCCGCACGAATCGGCCCCAGTGAGCACCTGCGGCATGGCGAAGCGGCGCTTCGAGCGGGACGGTGACGGTCGTTGCTTTGATATCGGTTATCTTCATTTGCTGCTAATCGATGCCGTTCTCCTTTAGGAATTGAAATACCTTATTCCACGCCGGAATATATTGCTCGCGTGTGAACTGTCCGTGGCCGCCACCGCTTATAGTGTGGAGATCGTTCTTTACGCCGGCTCGGTTCAGAGCATCGCGGAGGCGCGTCGCCTGTGTATAAGGTACGACATCATCCTTATCGCCGTGCAGTGTCAGGATCGGCGGAAGCCCGGCGCGTACGTATGTAAGCGGCGAAACATCCTTTGCGATCTCGTCGGCATTTTTCTGCGCGCCGATCCACATCATTGCATAGTTCCGCTGATCTGGGCCGTGGGTAAGATCCGCCACATCTGAAATGCCGAACCAGTTCACTATCGCGGCGATCTTGATCGGCGTATCACCATATTTCTCGTCTGCAAAACACGCATTATCGAGAGGCGTCTTTTCAGGTAGCATTCCGCTGATCAGAGCGAGATGACCGCCGGCAGAATGACCGGTCAGGACGATCTTTGATGTGTCGAAATTGTATTGCTTTGCGTTGCGGAACACCCATCGCAACGCACATCGCGTATCCTCGACCGCGGCCGGAGCAAGTGAATTTGATGCCATTCGGTATTCGACATCCACCACCCGCCAGCCTTTTTCGAGGAAAGGAAGAAAGTAGAGGATCGAATATGCCTTGGCCCCGAACACCCAACCTCCGCCGTGATAATAAACGAGCGTCTTTGTCGGCGTGCTGATATTGCTCGGATACCATACATCGAGTTTGAGCGGCGTATTATTTGCAGTGTTATAGACGATATCGGGCGTTACCCGATAACGCGCTCCGCCTTCGGCCGCGAAGACCGAGACGGTATCTTGAGCGCTCGATGACACCGATAGTGCCGAGAGGATCGCCGCCAACAAAATGAGCCTTGCGAACCGCATGATCACGCCTCCCTGATCCCGGCACGATCAGCCGTGTAAGACTTCCCTTGGTAATTTATGTTGACGAGCTTTGCCGACGGATCGAATGTCCCGAATACAGGCCGCGAACTTATGCCGCCGAACAGGCCGGCTTCGATACCGAAGATCCGATCGACGATCGGCTCGAGATAATTGCAGCCCGATACGCACGCCCAATCATTGATATACGGCTGGTCTGACGGAGCCTTTGCGGCTCCGCCGTTCGATTCGGGCGTGTAAAAGTCTTCGACAAAATGAGCTTGCGCATACGGGCCTTGACGGCTCGTTTTTGCAAGCCCTTTGATCCACTTGAGGGCAACATCAACGGCACCCGCAGCATAGAGGCCGCTCAATGCGAGCGCCGGCCATGAGCAGTAGGCTCCTGTCCATTGATGATCGGGGCGTATGCTGAATGTTACGTCGAGGTCGCGTGTTGACAGTGCACGCATCCACGTCGGCGTCTGAAGCTCACGTTGGAAGAACTCGACCATTTCCTTTTTCTGCGTCGCGGTCATCTTATCGCCGATATTCATCAGAGTGGTGCCGAAATCGTAGCAATGGTGGACCTCGTTATAACTGCCGTCAGGCAAACGGCATTTCCAAATACCGCGGCCGGGCACATAGAGCTGCAATACACGGCCGGCCAGTGCGTCGGCCCCTTTCCGAAGAGCGACGGCCTTTTCCGCGTCGTTCTTATGCTCCGCAAGCTCCGCAGCGAATTTGAGGTTGTGAACATTAGCGGCATTAAGCCCTGCGACCTCGTGAACATAGCTTGAAACCGCCTCAAGAAGATTATTTACACCGCCGTAGTCTGCAAGGCCGTGGCCGTTCGTATCAAGAGAGCGCCAATGCTCAGCATAGTTCATCAAGTGCTCGTAAACGGTCTTTCCGCCCACTGTTTTGCTGAGCCACGAGCTGTCGCCCGTCCAACGCAAATACTCTTTAGCCATGCGCGACATTGCGTAATCGTTGACCGAATACCACGGCCCAACGCCGGCGCCGGTGAGGAATTCAGTACCGAAATGCTTGTGCATATCGATGGTCATCCACATCTCAAGCATCTTCCTGAGCGTTGCCGGATCGAGCATCGAAAGGAGCATCGCGCTGAGCGAGATATCCCAAAGGAAGGTCGTCGTTTCCCAATAACGCGGCATCAGCGTTCCGTAGGCAGTTCCGTACACCGAGTGCGGCGACGTGCGGCGAAAATATAACGCACTCATTACAGCCGAATGGTATATGCGCTTGACATCATTATCCTTAGTGACCAGCGTCGGAAGATGGCCCGAGAACACATCATTATTCGGTGTGAAGGCAGCAAGCAGTTGCCTGTCCCACTCTCTACGCACGGCGGCCGCTTCGGTGTCAAAGCTGTTAACAACCCGGTCGAAATACTTTGCCGCCTCGCCCTTTGTGCCGCCAAGCGCATTGACGAATACTATGTCGCGCGATTCGCCCGGCTTTAGATCGAACTGATATACGAGCCACGAAGAGGTCATCGAAGATGGCTTTGGCGAACTTCCCTGCATCACGAACGCCTCAGTGTGGACGGACCTGCAAAGGATCGCACTGCGCCCTTGATCTACGGTCCGAGTGTTGTCCTGTTCGCCCGGTGAATATGCAGCGTTCCAAGGCGTCACGCTCTTACTAACACCGCCGTTCACGGCAAATTTTATCTCTGTCTTGCGTACCGCTTTTGTCCGATTAGTTAAAGTGAGCTTGACTGCCGTCGCCATTGACTCGAACGGCACGATCATTACGCTCTTCAGTTCCAAGCCTTTGTAGAGCGAACGGCGTTCAACACGATCAGGCTGCCAGACAAACTCGATAGGCGTCTTCGTCGCGGCAAAATATTCACCGTCAACAAATAGCACGCCGGTAAGGAGTTCACCGTTAGCTCCTGCGGGAGCGACGTTCATTTCGCCTTGTGCATACGGCGGGAACGCGATACTGCGCACCGCGGTCACACACATTGCCGACTGCGCACAGCCCCATTGATTTGTAAGGCCGGGCCACGCATAAAGGTCGCCGAATTTGTGGGTCATGGTGATCGAACGCATCGACTCGCACGTCGGTATATCAGGCAGAACAACCTCGGCAATTGGCTCCGGAGCATCCTCAGCCCTTGCGATATCCGCACCGGCGATCGCAGGCACGGCAATGGCCGCCGCCATCGTCTTCAGAAACTCTCTACGTTCGAATTTTGACATTATTACTCGATCTCCACACGTATCGTTACGGTTTGAAACGGCCCGACCTTCACGGTCAGCGGGTCGGCCGAAATAACTTTTCCTACGATCTTATCCTCTGTCGTATTTACAACATCGGCCGATCTCAGCTTTACCGGCAACTTGAGCGATGCCGTTACACCGCGGCCTGCGAATTCTTGAAGGCGGATGATGAATACCTTGGTGATCGGCGGATCAAGCGGGGCAGCACTGACCTCGCCTCGTATCACACTGTCGAAAAGCGGCTTTACATCCACGATCTGAACATTCGGCTGATCGATGCTGAAGTAACCCGCCGAAGGGCTTAACGGCGCACTCTGCGTGTATTCAGCACGAAGCGGCAAATTTATATCATGTCCAAGCCGCCACGCCGCGACCGGATCGAAAGCCCCTTCAGACGAGAATGAATAATCGTAAACATAATTGCCGACGATGCCCGGTTCGACTGTCTCCATATAGACTATGCCCCTGTCGTGAGTATCAGCTTCGCTTGCATTGCGCAGCGCGCGCGAATAAACCGTCGCTTCGGGCAGTGGAAAGCTACCTGTGTACATCGCCGGAAAATCTTCCGGCTGGCCCTTAGCCTTCGGTTTTACCGCAACATATCCGGCATACGTCCAGTGAAACGCCTGTCGATGAGCCACAACAGCGCTTGCCGACCCGTCCGTCAGTGCGATCGAATGCTGCGTTGATACCGAATCTCGGCGTGCTCCCGGAAGATAGTCATCCGGCAGTGTATCGAACCACTTCTGGCCCTCACGTTTAATCTTCAACCCGTCCTTGCCGATATTAAACGGAAATGCGAAGTAATAACTGTCGCCCCAGAATTTCTCTCCGCCGACAAATCCTTCAAATTCCGGGTCGAGTTCGTTGTGCAGGTCAACGCGGGCAATTCCTTTGTAAAGAGTGATCTCACTGATCGGAAAAATACTGCGATCACGCCGAACTGTGATCCGCGACACGATAGTTCCCTTCTCGATCGTGATCTTAGGAGCAACCGGATACGGAACTACGGATGCTGCAGAGCCTTCTATCCGCAACAGATCGTTGAACGGCCTTTCGCCTTTTGTATTAACGAGTTCTCTGCCGCTCTTCGCCTCACGCACACTCGCAATATGACCATCTGCGGTTGAGGATACGGTATAGAATTCATTGAATATCGCAGATCCTCGAACCTGCATTAGCGTGGAAACAGGCTCGCCTGCCGCCGTGCGCACGGCAAACGCAGAATATCCGAGTGCCGGTATTTGCGTCGCGACAAAGACCGCCTCACCGCTCGTCTCAGTATCGAAAGGGACAATCTTGCCGGTACGCTCGTCGCGCAGTTCAGCAATATGCGTACCTTTTTCCGGCGGGCTTATCCGAACTACATCATCGCGCACCCACGACGACGGGTTATAGACGACCAAATTCTTGCTGTCGCTCGACTGCTTCTTGACCGGATCGAAGCGTGTCGGCTGGGCGATCAATTCAACGCCGCGTTTCAACAGTCTGTCCGTTTCCGAATAAGCTGCCTTCATATCGCGAACGTACTGCCGATTCTGTTCTTCGAGGGCACTAATGCTGTTCAACTGCGGCCAACCGTTATTTCCTGCTCCGCTGTGCTCATCGTAGCCGTACATAAGGTCGTACAGCCGCGAAAAATTACCTGAAGGTGCGGGGATGCGGCGTGTCATCGAAAGGGCGCTCCAGAGCGTTTCGCCCGCGGGCACATTGTCATGGGCATAGCGGGCAAGAGCACTTATTCGAGGCGAACGTGTTTTCGCCTCAGACCACAGCCCCGACCACTCGCCGCGATACGTTGGTATCTGTGATGCATACTTCCCTTCGATATACTTGAAGAAGTCGTTCGCTGTTGTAACCCTTAGCTGCACTTCAGGATGTGTCTTGTTCCAAAGCTGCGCGGCACGAAGCAAGTTCAGCTCGTTATCAGGCTCCAAAAAATCGTGAGCATACATCACCATCACGGCATCGTACGCATACCCCGCATTGTTATAGCGGTTCAGCAGCTCGGTAACGCCGATCTCCATCACCTCGATATCGCTCTTCTTTCCGGCGAGTTCGGGATTGAACATATCGAACGGCAGTCGGTCGGTGTAAGGGTCAAGCGTGTACGGATCAAGATAGAAATCGGTCAGAGCCTCGATGTAACCGCCGCGTTTGCCGGCGCTGATCCATGTCAACACGCGGTTGCCGTCAGGTGATTCCCAATAGAACGGCACTTTTCCCGGAGCGAGTGATGTTGCGTCCTGCAGGAAGAGGTTCGCTCCCGTTACGAGATATTTCGTCCCGCTCGCCGCGAGAACGGACGGGATCGAAGTCGGGTGACCGGGAACATCATCCATCAATGCAAGCTCGGAGTTTATACCGTAGGTACTGTGCAGTGCCGTATAGCCGTAGCAAATGCGGTTGAGTTCTTCGGCTCCCATGAAGTCCGTGTGCATTGAACCCCACGCGGTCGAAAGCGCTATCTGCCCAGACTTTATCAGCGTCATAAGCCGTGCGATCTTCTCCTTGTCTTTCGGAAGAACAGAACTCGGCTTCCTCTGTCGTTTTAGCCACTCCTCGACCTGCCAGACGCTCTCTATGGTCCAGCGAAAATCCGGATTTGCCTCGGCGATGCGGATCACCTGATCGATGTGCCGAGCGGCACGCTCTCTCACCTGATCGGGCGGCTCGACAAAGCCAAGGTCGTAATGCGAGGTTGGGGTGATATAGATCGTTCTTATTTTACTAGCGGGAAGTTTCGATTGAGCGGCCGCGCCGACCGACAGGAACACTACAACGGCAAAAACAAATATCAAATTCACCCTTGCAGTTCTCATATTCCTATCTGCCGGCCGCGGCCGCTCAAGTCAAAAGGAGGACCAATGTCTTTCAGCTAAAAGTTGAATCTGGCTGAAAGCTGTATCTGTCGCGGACCGCCGAAACCAAGCAGGCCGCCCAATTGATTACCAACGGTCGAGGTGCTGACGCCAAAGCCGCCGCAAGCTCCGACCGAACCACCGCACGAAATTCCGCCCGACGGATCGGCATAGTTCGCACGGTTCAGGATGTTGAATACATCAAGCCGCAACTGAAGCGAATGACGATCGCTGAACCGCGTATCCTTTGCGAAAGATACATCGACCTGTGCGAAATTCGGCCCGCGAAGCGTATTCCTGCCCACATTGCCGAAGACGCCGGGTCCGGGGTCAGAGAACGCCGCAGCATTGAATTGACAGCCGGGAACTTGATACGGCGAACAATATGGATCGGCACCCGGAACCGCATTCGGCCGGAATGAGAACCCGCTGAAGATACCGCCGGTTCGCGTTACCGTTACAGGAAATCCGCTGCGGATCTGTGTGATCGTATTGATCGACCAACCATCGGCTATCCACCGCTTGCCGCCTTTGAACCACTTGCGAAACTGCAGATCTACACCGGCATCGAGTGAGAAGTTGTGGCGGACGTCCTGATCGGAGCTTGCGCGTTCGGCACGCATATTATTAGGGTCCTGATAGTCCTTAAAAAAGCCCACAACGTCGTCGATCGCGTGCGACCAAGTGTAATTCGCGTTGAGACGGAGCACCCTGGCATTTCGCTTGAAGTTGATCTGCAGGCCGTTGTAATTTGCCTGAGGATATCCTCCGACAACAAAGATGTCGCCAACATTGGCGCTCAGCGGACGAACGCCCGAGACCGGATCTTTCCGGTTGATGTTGCGCGGCGTTATGACGCCATCGGTCAAAATATGCGTTGTATGGTTGCCGACATAGCCCACTGTCAGCACGCCGAAGCCAACATCCTGTTGGACATTGAGCGAATACTGCTGCGCCATGGCCGTCTTCATATTCTTTTCGATCACCATCACGTTCGGCACGCCGCAGCGGAAGATAGCGGGATCGACCGGATACTGGAACGTAGCCGGCGGCGTCGGGCAGAACAATGCCTGAAAAAGATCGACTGAATACGACGGGAATGAGTTGATCGCCGGTGAACCGAAACTGGCCGGCAATTCGCGATTATAGAAAATGCCGTAGCCGCCGCGAATGACCGTTTTATGGGTACCAAAAACGTCGATCGCAAAGCCGACGCGCGGGCCGAAATTATTCTTATCAGCGTTGTACAGCTTTGAACCGACCGGCGTAACGGTCATCGTTGCAAGGTCGAAATTCTGCAGCAGGCCGTTCTTTTCACGGCTGACCGAGCTCACTTCATAACGAAGGCCGAGATTCAGTGAAAGCCTGGGATGAGCCTTCCAATCGTCATTGACAAAGAATGAGTAGTTCTCGTTAGCATAGCTCAGCTTCGGATTTCCGCTGCGGGCGATCACGAACGGAGCGTTGTTCGCGAAGTCACTCGCCGAGAAAAAAGTAAGCGTGTCCTGGGTAACCGACATCGCATCGCGGCGGTTCAACCGAAGATCGGCACCGAACTTGAGCGCGTGATCGCCGCGTATCATTGTCAATGTATCAAGGAACTGATACACGGCGCCGGTTCTTTCCTGCTCGAATTGTGCCGGTCCGGGCGTCGCGATCCGATAATCGACAAACGTCATATCAAAACGCGGAAGTGTTGATCTGCCCGCGCCCGCGTATGTGTAATTGTGGTTGATGCCGAAGCCGAACTCGTTGGTCGTCGTTGCATTGAAAGTATAGTTGTGAGCAACCTTGAACAACTGAACGCGAAGTTTGCCGTTCGCCATTTGAGAGGTTCCGACACCGAACGGAACGTCCGTATCCGAGTCATTTATGTTGTACCGAACCGAGAATTGCCCTTTATCGCTATGCAGCCAATCGATCTTTACTGAGCCTGTGTCCTCGCGCAGCTTGCCGATCCGCTGTCCCATATACGAACCAAATCCCGCAACCGACGATGTATTCGTCTGCGGAAGCGGAAGGTCCTCAACCACAGGACGGATCGTCGCATTCATCGAAGCTCGATATGCGGCGGTGGGTGTCAGCACGCTGAATGTCTGGCCTCGGGTCTGACGGACGCCTTCGTAATTCGCAAAGAAGAATGCCCTGTCCTTCTTGATCGGGCCGCTGACATTGCCACCGAACTGGTTGAGGCGAAAACGCTGCTTTCCGGCAAGTGCATCCGGCGCATCCATTCCCTCATGACGGAAGAAGTCGAAAACGCTGCCGTGAAAATCGTTCGTACCGGACTTCGTGATCGGGTTTATGACCGCACCGAGGGCCTGGCCGTATTCCGCAGAATAATTCTGTTCAACGACCTGAACTTCCTGAATACTGTCCATCGAAACGCGATTAACGCGAGACTCAATACGGCCGAGAACGTTCGATGTGCCGTTAACGTCAACTCGGCTGGCATCAATGCCGTCAACGAGTACACTTGCACCCCCGAATGACGACGGAATACCGTTGATCGTCGTCTGAAACACGTTCGTTGTTTGAACCGAACCGGGGATCGTCGCGAGAAGTTGCGTGAAATCTCGGCCGTTGACCGGATTTTGGTTGATCCGGGCCGTGCTGATCGTGTCTCCGAGTGTCGATGTCTCAGTATCGACGCGAGTTTCGTCAGATACCGTAACAACGGCATCGACATCGCTCAGGCCAAGCGTGATATCGATGCGTGCCCGTTCACCGACCGAGAGCGAGATATCCTTCTTAGCACTTGACTTGAAGCTGGCCGCCACTGCTTCAACCGTGTAAATGCCGGTCGGCAGCGATGGTACTTGATAACTTCCTTGGGAATCGGCCTGAACATTGCGTTTTTCAGCGGTTCCCTGATTAGTGACAGTTACCGCTGCGTTTGGAACAACTGCTCCGTTCGGATCGGTAATAACACCGGTAATGGTACCCGTATTTGACTGTGCGAACGCCCCAATGGCAAAAAGGCCAACGGCCGCAAGCGTCATCATGGTCCCTCGGATCTTCAAAAAATATGTTGAGTTCATCGGTTCCTCCAATACTCCTAACTTTAATGCACTACACCCTTGTGCAATCGCTTTGCGTTTCAAGTGCGGCGATCGCGTGAAAATCCGGCGTCCACACGCCGTCAACCCTGGGATAGAATTTCTCGAGGTTATCAGCCGTCATCGAGATCGTCGGCGTCACATCACGAACCGGCACGGCTTGTCCGTCGAACAAAGCCACGATGCCGTCTGCACATCGAAGACCGACATACTCCGGGAACATCGCTTGGCTGACCTTAAGGGATTCCCGGCGCATCATCCATTCTTTCTCCGCCGTACCCGACAGCCCAAAGCCCGCGACAGTAACGGCGGAATCTTCAAATCCCGCATCAAGATAGCCTTTATAGGCACCTTGCGCGGTCTCGTCGTCCATTGCAAATATCACATCGACGTCGCCAACCTCATTCAGTGTTTCGCATGCGATCTTCTGAGCGATCGACGGCGTCGCCTCGCCATTTATTGAGGCAGCAACAACAGCGTCGGGCTGCTTGCTCCGCACACCTTCGACAAAGCCTTCGCTTCGAAGCAGGCATGGCCTCAGCCACGGCAGCCCAACGTCAAGGATGCGAAGCGGCGACCCGTCAGTTCTTCTGACGTTGCTCCCGACCCACTCGCCGAGTGCAAAGCCTGCATCGTAGTCGCAGATGGCGACCATTGTGGACATACCCTCGACCGGGTTGGCTTCGATCAGCACGGGCTTCCCCTTTTCCCGCCCGAGTTCGACAATTTCCTCAAGCCCGCTTGTCGCCGCCGGTGTCAGGATCAGTGCGTCAACTCTTTCGATCAACTCGCGAGCTTGAGCAACCTGATTCGCGACCGAAAGTTCCGCATCCAAGAGCTCGACCTCGAAGCCGTATTGTCTTGCCCGGCGATGGAGTATCTCGATCACGATCTGATACCAGATGTGAAAGCTGTAGTTAGTCAAGTAGCCGACCTTCTTTGGCAGCTTTGACGCCGAAACCAACGGCATCGCTGCAAGTGCCGCATCGAGGCCCGGCGGCGGGTAATAGTGAGTTACCGGTGCGTGCCCGCCCGCTGATGCTTCTGTACTCATAAGCTGAATCTCCTTTTTTCTTGTCTTACCAAATAATTACCGTTCTGCCCGCGGCACACCGCCGATCTGTGTCAAAAGCCCGCCGTCGGCGGTCCAGACACTGCCTGTAACAAAAGACGCACTGTCATGGGCAAGAAATGCGACAACCTCGGCGATCTCGCGCGGCTGCGCGATCCGGCCGAGCGGATGCATCCCGTTGCAGGCGTCATAGACCGACTGCGGATCAGGATCAAGCGACGCTGCCCATCGAAGCATCGGCGTGTCCACCGTTCCCGGGCAAACCGCATTGCACCGGATGTTATCCGCGGCGAAGTCCATCGCGATCGAGCGGGTCAGTCCAAGCAACGCATGCTTGCTCACGGTATAAGCGAGCACATTCTGCTGGCTTGCCAAGGCCTGCACCGACGACACATTTACGATCGCTCCTTTACCACGCTTCTTGATGTACGGAAGGCAGGCGCGGGCTGCATTCCATGCACCGCGTAAATTCACATCCAATACCTCGTCCCACTGAGCGTCATCCGTTGTCAAGGCCGTCCCATAACGCTGAATGCCCGCACTAACCGCAAGGGCATCAATACCGCCGAAGATCTCGGCTGTTCTCGCTGCCGCCGCGTCAAGTTCGGCCGACCGCGACACATCGGCTTTACTGAATATCGCGTTGCCGCCTGCTGCGGTGATCGTCTCGAATAATTCACGGCCGGCTGGCTCATCACGATCAACTATCGAAACGGCACCGCCGCGCTCCGCAAATATCTCGCACGCCGCTCTGCCGATGCCAAGAGCACCGCCCGTCACCATGATCACTTTGTTGTCAAACCTCATGCTTCCTCCGTGCCTGTCAGATGGTCGAGATCATCGTGGATCGAGTTCGGGTCACGCGGCGGCGGCAGGTTCCGATACCATGTAAAATAGAGGATCACGGTCGAAACGACCGTCGTCGCGAGCAAAGTGAAACCTGCGGTATGACGATTGAGCACCAGGTAAAGCATTGATAGGTAAAGTGCGGTGATACCGGTCATTGCTACAAGCGTATTGAAAAGATCACGCCGGAACGGACTTTGTTTTCTGAAGCTCGGTTCTTCTTCCATTACCAGAGCTTTCGGCTTGCTCCAAAAACCGGCAGGCTGCACCTTCCTGTAAAAGGTCTTCAATGTGCTCATATCCGTCGGCTCTGTTGAGAGTGAAACAAAGATCGTAATCATCGTCGATGCCAATGCGATCACCGGAAACCCGATATAGAGCGGAAGCGGCTCATCAAGGTAAACGGTGTCCACAAAAACCTGACCGAGCGACAACACCATTCCGCCGAAGATACCGGCTGCGTAACCTTGGCCGTTGAGCCTCCACCAATACCACCTGAGGACGTTCGGCGGCAAGATACCCGCGGCCAGCGTCCCGAATATCCAAAGAAATGCAGTATTGATCGACGTTCCGAAAATTGAAATTATCAGGCCGATGATGATCAGCAGTGCCGATGAAACATAGCTGACGCGGACGAGCCGTTTGCTGTCCGCTTCGGGATTCAGGTAACGCTGATAGACATCCTTAACGAGATATGCGGCACCGCCGTTGACCGTTGAACTGAACGTCGCCAGAAAGCCGGATAGAAGTGCCGCAAGCATGAATCCGACAAGCCCGACCGGCAGCATCGAACCAATGATCAACGGCAATGCGGTCTCAGGATCCTTTACAAGCTTTGCATCCAGATCCGGATTGCCGATCCCCATGATCGCCATAACCGCGATCGCCATTGCGAACGGCCACCGAACCGTATGAATGATGCCCCACAGAGCACCGAGTTTTGAGGCGTCACGCTCATCACGGGCGGCGAGAAAGCGTTGGAAATCGTACAACTGTTCGGGGCCGCTCAAACAAAGCAGCAGGCCCTTGGCCACCCAAACCGCCACTAATGCACCGAATAGCGAATAGTCGGTTCCGCCTGTAATAAGCCCCTGGAACGCCTCGGGCCGCCACGACGGAATGATGTCATTCCAACCGTTCGGGATCTTCGAGGCAAAAACTGCCGCATCAAAGTGCAAATAACCGATTATGGCAAAGACGATGGCACCCGCACTGAGAACGATCGTTTGAACGATCTCAACCCGCACGATACCGTGAAATCCGCCAAGGACCACATACAAACCGGTAACACCGAGTATCAAAAATGCACAAACCGTGGGCGAGAATGGCAGAAAGATCGCGCCGAATTTGCCCATACCGATAGCACTGTAACCGAGAAGTGCCGAGATCGTAAGGATCGCAAAAAGTGTGTAGGATAAACGCGCGATATCGCCGGCCTTGCCGGTACCGAACCGTGTTTTCATCCACTCTGCCCCTGTCATAGCGTCAGATCGGCGTATCCATTTTCCCATGTATGCGAGATAGAATGCCGTGATCGGAAAACCCCAAAGCATGTGGACCCACATTCCCTTTAACCCGAGTGCAATAAAGGTCGAGACGATCCACATCGTTCCCGTGATATCGAAATAGCTTGACGAGCCGGACATCGCCAAAGCCCACCAAGGCAGTTGGCGGCCGCCGAGAAAGTAGGACGACATTCCTTTGGCAGCTTTGCGCTTCATGGCAAAGCCGATGCTCATAATGATCGCAAGATAAAGAACAACAATGATCTGATCTATCGCGGTCAGCTGCATATTTTCATCCTCACTCTTTTCTGAACTTCCTCTTAGGCGTTGACAAAGTCTTCGAACAAAGCCGCTAATAAGCGGAAAATCCTAATTTTTTCTTTGATCTCTATCGCGAAAAGGCCTGTCGAAACTTCCGGCAGCTGCATTCCGCAGAAACGCTCCTACGTTCTTATCCCAATAATCCCAATCATGGCCGCCGGGCCGTTCGCGAAACTCGTGTGCGATCCCATTCTCTGTCAACAGTTGATGAAATTCGCGGTTCACGCCGATAAAGCTGTCATCTGTTCCACAGTCAAAGTAGATCTTCGGAAGCCTTGCTGCCGCGGCATCTACCATGGCGACCAAGCGGAACAGGTCGTTTCGTTCGATCTCGGCGGCGGACATATTGCCGAATACGTCCTTGATCGAAGGTTCGATCTCGGTCACATCGCCGCTTCTATGCTCATTGAGCGATGCCGCGTGGAACGCTCCGCTGAATGCCGCTGCCAACTCGAACCGCTCAGGATGAAGAAACGCTATTTTAAGTGCGCCGTAGCCGCCCATCGAGATGCCGGCAATGATCCGGCCGGCCGCCTGACGACCGCTTCCCTCGGCGTGCCCGACAAGGTCCTCGGATATTAGCGTCTCGAACATCGCACCCGGCCGATCCGTGTACCAATTGTCACCCGCATCCGGCATCACGACCGTAACGCCAGGGTCGTTCCCGCTATCAAAGATCGTTGTCAGGTCAAACCAGTTCGCTGAGCTTCCGAACAAGCCGTGAAGCAGATATACGATCTTGCCATTTTTGCTCGGACCTTCTTTATTCGGCAGATAGATCGAATATGAAAGGTCTCCGCCGGCCTTTTCGGAATAGAACGATCGCGTTTGGATCTCGCCCATTTCCTAATTTCAATACAAAAAACTTTTTCGTAACCGTTGAGAAAGTAGTATATGCAGAATTCGGCATAATAGTCAATAAGAGAAATTCCCCTCTGATCAAATTGTGCCGGGAGCTCGCAACAGTGGCCGTGCCGGCGAACGGAAGTAATTTCGAAACGCGATCGGGATCGCACCATAAAGACTCGGCCTCTCGACACTCGCCGGCCGAACGGTAACCATCCCCGGCGACTCAAGATATTTACTCGCCAACTCTTTTGTAATAAGAGGTTCGATCAGATCCCAGGCTTCCGTTATCGCACCGCCGATGACGACAGCTTCGGGGTATATGCCGTGAACAAGGTTGCTGACTCCCTGCCCGAGATATTCACCGGTTACCTTTAGGGATTCAACCGCCATCGGGTCGCCGCGTTTTGCGAGATCGATGATCCCCTGCAGGCTTAACATCGGCAAGCCTTGTTTTGCCGTTACGCGATGATATCGCTCAACGGTCGCACGTTCGGATGCAACGGTTTCCCAGCAACCGCGGCGTCCGCATGAACATAACTCTCCTTTCGGGTCGATGCTCATATGGCCGAACCCGCCGAGGCCGTGCCTCGACCCGACGTGAAGTTGACCGTTGATAATAAGGCCCGTGCCAAGACCTTCCACGACGAGGATATAAAGGAGTGTGCGAATGTTGGCTTCGCTCAGAGGCCCGTACCAGAGTTCGGAGAATGCCGCGGCATTCGCATCATTCTCAACGAATACGGGAAGATCACAATGCTTTTCAAGGATGGCGCGGATCGGAACATCCGCCCACTCCAAGTTCGGCGAAACACTCAGAACGCCGGTCACTCTGTCGATAAGGCCCGGAACACTCACGCCGACGGCTCGGAGCCTCTCGCGAAGCTGTCCTTCACCGACAAGTTTATCTATGCGTCTGCAAAGGTCTTCAAAAAACGTCTCGGGACGACCTTCGGTCTTGATAACGTCGCGTATCAGAATTCGGCCGTTAAAATCGCTGACCGCACAGACCGTGTCAATAACGCCGATGTCTATCGCCAACACGTAGATCGAATCCGCATTGATGTGAAGGTATTTCGGAGGACGGCCGCCGCTTGATGGACCCTCGACGCCTTCGTAAACAAGGTCGTTCTTTATAAGACGATTGACGATCGCTGAAACCGTACCCGCTCGAAGTCCTGTGAACTTACTGAGGTCGGCTCGGGATATCGGCTGCCGATCGCGGATCAAATGGAGGAAAACAGTTTCATTGATATCGCGAACATCGCTGACATCCGCCATCTTGAATGCTTTGGCATTCGATTCTCTATCCATGATTGTGAGGCCCCTTTTTCAATTACCGTATCACATTCCGGTAAATTAGTACCGCCAAAATAAATGTGCGGTCCTATTCGGCTACTTTGACAGCGTCATCGGTTCAGACTATTATTTTAGTTTTGCCACAAGTCGAATGACTGAGTCCATACCTTTAGAGGAGTATTAAAATAAATTGAGCAACGGAAATTTTCTATTCACATCGGAATCGGTGACTGAGGGCCATCCGGACAAGATCGCCGATCAGATCAGCGACGCCATTCTCGACGCGATCCTCGAACAAGACCCGAATGGCCGCGTTGCATGCGAAGCGCTTGTAACCACCGGCATGGCGGTCGTCGCGGGAGAGATCACGACGAAAGCGAGGATCGATTATAAAGATGTCATTCGCAAAACGATCGAGGAGATCGGCTACAACAATGCCGAATTCGGATACGATTCGAATACGTGTTCCGTGATCGACGCAATTGGCACGCAGTCGCCTGACATCTCGCAAGGCGTGGACACCGGCGGAGCAGGTGATCAGGGTTTGATGTTCGGTTTTGCGTGCAACGAAACTCCCGAATTGATGCCGATGCCCATCCAGATGGCTCACGATCTGACACGCCGTTTGAGCGATGTTCGCCGCAACGGCACGATCCCTTACCTTCGCCCCGACGGCAAATCACAGGTCTCGATCGAGTATCGCGACGGAAAGCCGTTCCGTGTGGAGGCAGTGGTTATCTCAACACAAACTGCCGACATCGATATCGAGGATATCCGCTCGGACATAATGGAGCATGTGATCAAGCCCGTCGTGCCTGCGAACATGATTGACGAGAATACGAAATATCACATCAATCCGACCGGCAAGTTCGTCATCGGCGGCCCGATGGGTGACGCAGGCGTTACCGGACGTAAGATCATCGTCGATACCTACGGCGGCTATGCTCCGCACGGCGGCGGTGCGTTCTCGGGAAAGGATCCGACGAAGGTTGATCGCTCGGCGGCATACATGGCACGCTATATCGCCAAAAATATCGTAGCTGCCGGCCTTGCGGATAAGTGCACCGTCCAGTTGGCTTATGCTATCGGCGTCGCCGAACCCGTCTCGGTCTATATCGACAGTCATGGTACCGGTACGATCGACGACGAACGCATTGCCGATCTTGTTCGCGAGAATTTCACGCTCACGCCCAAGGCGATCATCGAGACACTCGAGCTCCGTCGGCCGATCTATAAGGCCACAGCACGTTTCGGCCACTTCGGACGTAAGGGCGACGGTTTCACATGGGAAAGGACGGACAAGGCCGAAGCCCTTCGCTCCGGTGCAGAAAGAGGAGTTGGGACAAATGGCTGATCCGGTAACCGCAATGCAATACGACATCAAGGATATCAACCTTGCGCCGCAGGGCAAGCAGCGTATCGAATGGGCAGATCGCGAAATGCCCGTTCTTCGACTTATCCGTGAGCGCTTCGCGGCAGAGCGTCCTCTCGAGGGCGTAAAGCTCGTTGCCTGTGCACATATCACTACCGAGACGGCAAACTTGGCTCGCACGCTGCAGGCAGGCGGCGCCGAAGCGTTGCTCATTGCTTCGAATCCGCTCTCAACACAGGATGACGTCGCGGCTTCACTCGTTGCCGACTGGAATATTCCGGTCATGGCGATCAAGGGCGAATCGACGGACACTTACGTTCGCCACGTTAAAGCGGCACTTGATACAAATCCGAACCTCATCATCGACGACGGCTCCGATGTCGTCGCAACGATGATCAAGGAAAAGCCCGAACTGATCGCAAATCTCATCGGCACGACCGAAGAAACGACGACAGGCATTGTCCGCCTCAAGGCGATGGTGGCAGCAGGTGTGCTTACTTTCCCTTCGATCGCAGTTAACGATGCACAGACCAAACACTTTTTCGATAACCGCTACGGCACGGGCCAGTCAACGCTCGACGGCGTCATCCGCGCGACCAACATTCTGCTCGCGGGCAAGACGCTCGTCACGGTCGGATACGGCTGGTGCGGTAAGGGCGTCGCGATGCGTGCACGCGGACTCGGAGCCAATGTTGTCGTTACAGAGATCGACCCGATCAAAGCGATCGAGGCCGTTATGGACGGCTTCCGCGTACTTCCGATGAAGGAAGCAGCAAAGATCGGCGATTTCTTTGTCACGGTCACGGGCAACCGGCACGTTATCGACAAGGAGCACTTCGAAGTTATGAAGGACGGAGCGATCGTCTGCAACAGCGGACACTTCGACCTCGAACTCAATCTCGATGCCCTCCGCGAGATGTCGCAGCCGGCAGTTACACGGCGTCCTTTTGTTGAAGAATATCGTTTCAAGGACGATCGCAAGAGCGTTATCGTTCTTGGCGAAGGCCGTTTGATCAATCTGGCCGCCGCGGAAGGCCATCCCGCCTCGGTAATGGATATGTCGTTCGCGAACCAAGCCCTCTCGGCTGAATACCTTGTAAAAAATAAAGGCAAGCTCGAGAAGGGCGTTCATGTCCTTCCTGCCGAGGTCGATCAAGAGATCGCTTCGCTAAAATTGCGTGCAATGGGTGTTTCGATCGACGAACTGACCCCGGAAATGCTCGAATATATGTCGAGTTGGGAAACCGGAACTTGATCGCAGTACAGACCAAAAGGAAAAGGCCCGCTCATCTAGGCGGGCCTTTTTACATTCCACGTCATCATAGACGCCTCACGTCCGCATCCTGAAAATAAAATAGCATCCCAGAAAACCGAAAATAATAACAGGCAGCCAAACCGCTGCGAACGCAGACATTCGGCCCGACTCGCCGAACTGGCCGAATAAATTCAATACGCCGATAAAGAGCAGCCATGCCCCGACGGCGACCGTTATACGTTCGACATTCCGCCTCTGCCGGATCGAAAGAGCAAACGGAGCGGCAAGAAGCCCGATTATCAGTGGCACGAACAGCGTCGAGTACCGCTTCTGCACCGCAAGATCGGCAGAATTCCTTTCGGACTCCGCATCCGCACTGCGCTGCTTGGCGATCAATTGCTTAAGCCCCATCTCCGCCGGTTTGGCTGTTTCAAAAAGGAACGGATCGACAGCCTCGGCAAATTCCGCCCCGCCATTCGACTGTGTTCTGACGATCCCGTCACGAACCGCCGTCTCTGAAACTTCCCCGCGCAAAACCACCTTTCCGCTCGCCCACATCGCGCTACTGCCGTGGTACACACCTTGCAACCGGTTGTTGTTGCCGTCAAGTTGGTAAACATAGACATCACGCACGCATGGGTAAACGCAGGAGGGATTACTTTCTTCGTTATCAGACGCAAGTATTATGTTGCTCCAGATGCCTGAAGAATATGCAGGTATCGCCAACGCTAACACGCTATTTTGCGCGCCGCCTGCTCCGGGCGGCTTAGATGCAACGGTATCGTCGCGGCTTCCGTCGAAACGCTGCTCTTGTGCGAGTGTCCTCTTCTTTTGAGTCGGGCCGGTAATGATGAAGGAATATATACGATCACCGCTTTCTGCCCAGACTCTCATCGGCTGATCGCTTGCTGCCCTACCGCTTCGTATCTCGATCCTAAGCAGATCTTGTATCCGATTAGTCGTGGGTGCTACTAACTCCTGAACAGCAAAGCCGAACACGCCGACGATCATTGCGAACACAAGCCCAGGCACGAGAAGCCTATAGGTACTCTGTCCCGCAGCGATCCATGTAACGATCTCGTTTTGACGCGACTTCACAACATAGGTGGCTAATACGCTCACAAGCACGGCTGCCGGAGCCAATTGGAGATACACGAACGGCATCAGAAATATCAAATATTTGATCAGAAGCCAATAACCGCCCGACATCGCACCGACATATCGCCAAAGTTCAAAAACAGTGAATACAACAAAGACGAACCCGAGAAGCGCCGCCGAGATGATGAAGTACTTCAGAAGCGTTACGAGAATCTCCATATCGCGGATACCGGTCGTCAGATCGACAAGTATATCCCGCGAGCGTACCTTTGTTGCTCGGGAAAAAATGCCCGCAAAAGGTAATCGAAATTCGAATGAGGCCAAGCTCGATCTTGAAAGACCGAAATAAAGGCTGACCGCCAAGCTTGCTGCCGCAGGTGTCGCAGCGGCAAGCCATACCGGCAAAGATCCGATACGCACAAGCTGCTCGGCTCCGAACGTAACAAGGTAATAGCCGACAAGGGCAAGTGCCGCCAGCGTTCCGCCAAAACCCTTGCCGCCGCGGTCGAATCGCAGTGCGGCAGAGAGCCCCAGTAGGCAAAGCATCAGAGGAGCTATCGACAGCGTGATCCTCCGCTGCAATAGAAGCTGTGCCTCGATCCGCTGCGAACCGTCCTGCGATGCTGCGTAAGAACCCAGTTCGCTTAGGCCCATCTCCTCGGGAATTGCGTTGGCACTCGTCAAACGCTCGATCAGATCGCTGCGGCGTGTGTTTATCGCGAGCCTGATCCCGTCAATATTCTCCGTCGTCACGGCAACGCTGCCGTCTTTCGGAAGTGTGGTTACGCGCGCATCATCAAGGACAAGTTCAGAACGCTGATCGGTAAAATCTATCTTTCCGGATCCGGCCGTTATTACTCGCGTGAGGTTACGCTCTGAGTCTTCCTGATAGATGAAAATTCCTTTCCAGACGCCTGCATCTTTGTCACCTTCGCGAACATACATCGTAAAGCCGCCGAGATCGGTATTGAATGTTCCCGGCTCGATGGGTGATTCGAGTTTTTTTATGGTTGATTGAAGGACGACCGTACGAACCAAAGCGGCCGCGAGCGGCACGCCCTTAAGATTGACAACTAGAGCAAAAAACGAAAGGACGACACCGATCAGCAGTACCGGTAAGCCGATCTGTATATTGCTTATTCCGGCTGCCCGCATTGCGATAAGTTCTCGGTCGGCACGAAGCTTCGAAATCCCGATCGCCGTGCCGACCAGCACAGCCATAGGGCACGTGAACGCAATGACATTCGGTATCAATGCAACGGCAAGCTGCCATACAAAACCGCCGGGAATATCGAGGTCAAAGAATATCTCGCCAAAACGGCTCGCCTGTTGTACGAAAAGAATAACGCTCAATAACAACCACGCAAATCCGAAATACGGCAGCACCGCTCGGATCACATATTTCGATATCAAGCGCGAAAATCTCATACTAATCTGCCAAACCAAGAGACGATTCCTTTGGCAATGACCGTCCTGCCGCCCGCTCCAACAGGCGTTCGAGAATGGCGATCAATTCACTTAACGAACTGCTGTTCGAAACACTCCCGATAAAATCACCCACGCCCATTCTCTGCGAGGCCCTGAAGGCTTTCGGAAGATCGCCGGTCAACGGCCGAGCCCCTCTTGCACTCGAACATTTCGAACAACTAAGGTGCATGTCCGGCAATAGTGCACACGGTCCGACATCCGTGATCGCCTCACCGCACTGTCCGCAGTCCTTCCAGTTCGGCATAAAGCCGGATAATTTCAACAGCCAAATTTCAAAATATGCTGTCAACGCGGCAGCTTCTTCGTTATCGGACGCAGACGCGCGAAAGCATTCGCGTACGAGTCGAAAGACCTTCTCGTTCGGGTCATGCGGCGGCAGGAAGATAAGCAGCAGCTCTGTCAGGTATGCAAACCGCTGCAAAAGCATCGGGTTACCCGCTATATGAAACCCTGACCGTCGAAGTTCAATATCCCTGATCGAAACCAGTTCGACGGCGTCCTTTTGAAAATATGTGAGACGCACTTCCGAAAAAGGTTCCAGAGTACTGCCGAAACGGCTTTTCAGGCGTTTGGCTCCCTTTGCCACTCCGCGAATAACGCCGTGATCATGTGTGAGAAATACTACGATACGGTCAGCTTCTGAAAGGCCGTAGGTCTTCAGTACAAGGCTTTCCGTCTCGATAAGCGACATTCCCTTCTCTATTTCCAAGGAATAAAATACAGGATCCACGCGAGGGCAAGGCTGATGACCACGAACTGAAGGAACGATTTGGCGGCGTAAAGCACTCGATCTTTAGTCGTACCGTCGGCAAAAACCCCGAAAACGAGCGAGACAAGGAACGCGAATAGCAGAAGATAAAGAAAATGGATCATTTCTTTCGCCCCAGGTTGATATCCAGCGAATCAAGCACGGCAAGGTAATTCAGGAGTCCGGCGACCTCAAGAAACCGTCCGCCGTACTCGAACGTTGCGAGTGCAGCGACATCTTTGGATGGAGTTGCCGCGATAATGTAACTGATCACTGCTCCGAGGCCGTTGCCGAATCTTGCAAAAACGTTTAGGAGGTAAAGTAAAGCCCCGTCCTTCAGATCAAAACCCGGATAGTATGCTCCACCGCTGATGACCGCGATCAAGAACATAAGCCAGATCGCCCCGGCAATGATCGCACCGCGTACCACTTTTCCCTGCACGAAGTACCCTAGGCCCGGTACAAACCATCCGGCGATACAAATTATTATCGGGTTATTCATCTGTCACGCATCAAATATAGTTAATGTATGTCCTTAGGCAAAAGTATTTATATCATTGATCTTATTATGGATCACAATTTCTAGTGTAATACTTTAACTTTCTTTATTCATCCGCTTGCGGCATTCTCTAATGAACATCTCAAATATCTCTCCGGAAAACGGATCCTTGACTGCCGTAAGTTCCGGATGCCATTGCACACCCAAAACAAAACGCTCCGGATCACGATCCTCAACTGCTTCAATTATTCCGTCCGGCGACCATGCGGTCGCCTTAAGACCGCTCCCCAGCTCATTCAATGCCTGATGATGCGAGGAATTAACACGCACATGGCCTTGCGCCCCGCGTATGGTCGGCAATTCCGCCAATCGACTATCCGGATCGACCTTTATGCTATGCGAGCTACGATCTTGGGGAGATCCCTGCTCGTGCTTTATGCTGCCGGGCGATTGCGATTCGATGTCCTGTATCAGTGACCCGCCGCGATAGACGTTAAGCGCCTGCATACCGTAACATATTCCGAGCACCGGCAACCCATACTCTTCTGCGGCCTTCAGTACAAGTCGATCGGTCTCATCCTTTTCAGGAATAACCGTTCCAAGGCGATGATGCGGTTCTTCACCATAAAACTGCGGATCCACATCGGTATTGCTGCCCGGCAGCAGAATGCCGTCCAATACGGCAACTGCCTGCGATATGTACTCGGCCTTCGGGATCAAGCCGATATGCATCGGTATCCCGCCGCCAGCCTCAACGGCCTCGCAGTAATCACGCCCCAAATAGAACCGCCGCGTAGGCAGTTCAAGACGCATTGTAATGCCGATAACAGGCCGCCGTGCCATAAGCTAATAATGTTGGGCTAAAGCGGCGGTTTAGTCAATCGGCGAACATTGCACAGAGGCTCGGCCTTTACGTATGATAAGCGTTATGTCAGATGCAGAACGAGCTAATATCCGCTCTACGACCGTTCTAATGGTAAAGCGTTACGATAAGACCGCAATGGCTGCGGACGGGCAAGTAACGCTTGGAGACGCCGTCATTAAGGGATCAGCTCGTAAGATCCGCCGAATATCGAATGGCAATGTGCTCGCGGGATTTGCCGGATCGACAGCAGACGCCTTCGCCCTTCTTGGTCGATTTGAACAAAAGCTTGAGCAATACCAAGGCCGCTTGGAGCGGGCGGCTTTTGAGCTGAGCAAGGATTGGCGCCTCGATAAATATTTGCGTAACCTTGAGGCACTGCTTGTCGTCGCCGATAACTCGGACGCGTTTCTAATATCGGGCAAAGGCGATGTGATAGCTTCGGATGACGGCCTGCTTTCGGTCGGTTCTGGCAGTATGTACGCATTGGCGGCCGCACGGGCATTGATGCGGAATACGGATCTTTCAGCTGCCGAGATCGCTCGCAGATCGCTCGATATCGCGGCCGAGATATGCATCTACACAAATTCTGCGATAATTGTCGAGGAGCTTTGATCAAAGTTTGTTGTCCCTACCCGACAGATCCGTGTTCTTCCGTCCGTGCATCGGCAACGATAAGCTCCAAGTGAGATCAAATGGCCATATATCTTGGCGGCGAAACCGCCGCTGTCCTACCAAAACTTGACGACCTGACGCCGCGTCAGATCGTTGCTGAGCTTGACCGTTACGTTGTCGGGCAAACGGCCGCGAAAAAGGCCGTTGCGGTAGCTCTGCGCAACCGTGTCCGCCGACAAAAGCTGGACCCCGAGATCGCACGCGACGTCCTGCCGAAAAATATCCTGATGATCGGCTCGACCGGCGTCGGAAAGACCGAGATCGCCAGACGTCTGGCACGGCTCGCGAATTCTCCGTTCATAAAGATCGAAGCGTCAAAATTCACCGAGGTCGGGTACGTCGGGCGTGACGTCGAATCGATGATACGTGAGCTTGCTGACGTTGCGGTCGATATGGCTCGACAATCCGCATTCGAAGAAGTAAAGCCAAAGGCCGAAAAGAACGTTGAGGAAAGGCTTCTGGATATTCTTCTGCCGCCGTCAACTTCATACTCTTCGGATGAGAACGAAGCGTTGGAAAAGGAAAAGAGCCGCGAGCGGACCCGCGAAAAGCTGCGTGAGCAGCTGCGGCGCGGCGAACTTGACGAACGTTTGATCGACTTCGACACTGAGGAACGTCCCAACGCAACGATCGACTTTATCGGCGGCCAAGGTATGGAAGAGATGGGCGTAAACCTGCGGGATATGCTCGGCAATATGTTCCCGTCAAAGACCGTCTCGAAAAAAATGGCGTTGAACGAGGCGCGTGAGTATATGCTGCGTGATGAGCAGGAATCGCTGATAGACGCTGACCAGATCACACGGCAGGCGATAAGGAGCGCGGAACAGTCAGGCATCATATTTCTCGACGAGATCGACAAGATAGCCGGCCGAGAATCGGGGCAAGGCCCCACCGTCTCGCGCGAAGGCGTTCAGCGTGACCTTCTGCCGATAGTTGAAGGGACGAATGTAAACACGAAATACGGCTTGATCAGTACGGAACATATTCTGTTCATAGCTGCCGGTGCTTTCCACGTCGCAAAGCCGACAGATCTCATCCCCGAACTTCAGGGCCGTTTCCCTATCCGTGTTGAATTAGAGTCACTTACAGTGGATGACTTAAAGCGTATCCTTATACAGCCAAAGAATTCGCTCATAAAACAATATCAAGCCCTGCTCGGCACCGAAGGCATCGAACTCGAGTTCACCGAAGATGCCATCGACAAACTTGCCGAGATGACCGAAGAACTCAATAAGGCGACCGAGAATATCGGAGCGCGGCGACTTCATACACTTGCTGAGAAATTACTTGAAGATATCAGCTTCGAAGGCGGCGAACTTGCTCAAAAGAGACAGCGTATTAATGCCGCTTTTGTTGAAGAGCGCTTGAACGGCTTGATAGAAGATCAAGATCTTAGACAATATATTCTTTAGAAGCACAGGAACACAATGGCATTAAAGAGCGGAATTCAAGGCAGAGGGCACCGGCAAGGCGTCCAACATGCCATTATCCTTGTCCTGCTCGTTCTTTCGGCGATCGGATGCGGCAAGAGAAAACCACCGATCCCTCCAAAAGAACGTGTTGCACAGCGCGTCGAGATCAATGGATTTCAAAGAGGAGGACAGGTCATCCTTTCCTGGAAGATGCCTGCCCGAAATGCCGGGAAAAACAGCATTCTGTACATCGACCGAGCCGATATTTACCGGCTTGCCGAGCCCGATTCATCTCCGCTCACGCTTACCGAAGAAGAATTCTCCGCCCGTGCTAATGTCATAGCATCACTTAAGATCACCGATGCTGACTTTGGCCTAAAAACGCTTCAGTACAAGGACGAACTGAAGTTCGCCGGACAAGCCGCTCGGCTGCGATACGCGATCAGGTTCGTCAATGCGTCCGGCCAAAAGGCTGCGTACTCGAATTTCCTGCTGATAGAACCGACCGCCGAGTTGGCTTCTGCTCCAGAAAAATTGGCGTCAGAGCTTTCGCAAGATGCGGTTACGCTTCGCTGGGCCGCCCCGGCAGCCAATATAGATGGGTCAACGCCGGCAAATATCGTTGGCTATCATATCTATCGTTCGAATTCGCAGAAGGAGCCTGCACGGCTGCTTAACGAGATCCCCGTTAACAACACCGCATATAGCGATGAGAACTTTGAATTCGGCAAACAGTATTACTACTTTGTCAGGGCTGTTTCTGTTGGCAGGCAGGCAGAACCGATAGAAAGCTCGGAATCAAATGTGCTTGCGATCAGACCTTTAGATACATTCGCACCTAGCCCGCCCGAGGCGATCACGCTTGCTGCCGGCCGCGGTGTGATCTCGATCTTTTTCGCGGTGAACCCCGAAAAGGACATTGCCGGATATCGTATCTACCGCTCAACCGACGACAAGAAAGATCTGAAAGAATGGGCGTTACTGACGAAGGATCTGCTCAAGACGAATACGTTCCAAGACACGACCGTAATGCAAGGGGCGGTTTATTTTTACTACATAACTGCGACCGACAGTGCGGGAAACACAAGCGAACCTTCAGAGATCGTTTCAGAAACCGCTCAGTAGCAGAACTAATATGAGAATACCGATCAATGAGCATCTGACCCCGTCAAAGATCGTTTGTGTCGGCCGCAACTATGCCGAACACGCCGCAGAACTTGGGAACAAAGTGCCTGATGCTCCGCTGTTATTTTTGAAAGCACCTTCGGCAGTTATCTGTTGCGATGAGGATATCGTGATCCCCGCGCAATCAGTTCAAGTGGAGCATGAAGGTGAACTTGGCGTTGTCATCTCACAGCGTTGTAAAGATTTAGACGATTCTACCGATATTAGAGAGTACGTTAAAGGTTTTACTTGTATTAACGATGTGACCGCGCGTGACATACAGCGTCACGACGTTCAATTTACGCGCGGCAAGTCATTTGACACGTTCTGCCCCATAGGCCCTGCGATCGAAACGGAGATTGACCCGATTGACATTCGCGTAACGTGCCGCGTTAATGGTGAGATCAAGCAGGACGGACGAACCTCGCAAATGGTGTTCCCTGTCGATTTTCTGGTACGATACATATCAAGGCAGATGACACTTTTACCGGGTGATGTTATCGCAACAGGCACACCGTCGGGTGTTTCACAGCTATTGGCCGGAGATGTCTGCGAAGTGGAGATCGAAGGTATCGGAATACTACGAAATAGGGTTATAAACCAATGAAATTCTTTATTGACACCGCAAATTTAGACGAGATCAAAGAAGCCAACGACCTTGGTATGGTCGATGGCGTAACAACGAACCCGAGCCTGATCGCAAAGGAAGGCAATGTTGACTTCAAGAAGCATATCGCCGCGATCTGCAAGATCGTCAAGGGCGACGTTTCGGCCGAAGTGACAGCACTCGACACTCCCGGCATGGTCAAAGAAGGCCGTGCGTTGGCGAAGATCGCAAAGAATGTTGTCGTGAAACTTCCGGTTACGCTTGAGGGGCTGAAAGCTTGCCGCATTCTGCGTGGCGAAGGCATAAAGGTCAATTTCACGCTGTGCTTCTCGCCTACGCAGGCGTTGCTTGCCGCAAAGGCCGGCGGAAACTACATTTCACCGTTCATAGGCCGTCTTGACGATATTGCGCACGACGGCATGCAGCTCATCCGCGACATCGTTCAGATCTACGACAACTACGGCTTCGCAACTGAGGTTTTAGCAGCTTCGATACGGCACCCGATGCATGTAGTGGAATGCTCGCTCGCCGGTGCTGATGTTGCCACGATCCCGTTCAAGGTGATCCAGCAGCTCGTAAAACACCCGCTGACCGACCAAGGCCTCGAACACTTCCTTGCTGATTGGAAAAAAAGCGGCCGGAGCTGATCTCCACCGCTTCATAAGCACATCAACGGAATTGTTTTCTAACCGTCCTGCTCCGCCAATGTCCACTAGAGAGACGGGCGGAGCAGGCATTTTTGCATTACTGCTGCAGGATCTGCCACATGGCCGTGTCGAGAGTCTTGACGTCGCTAACTGACGCAACAGCCTCGCCGTATTTCTCCCGAAAAACATCATCGACGCCGTCAATGCCGTCCATTGCTGCCAGAGCCTGCACTTTCTCGAGGTTTGCCGCCACCATTTCAGCATCAAAACCATCCTTCAATGCGAACATCTCGTCGATCTCCACGATCAGTATCGAGAACTTTCGAAGCCACGAGAACGCCGGGTCCTCGATGATCAGGTTCAAATATTGCGCCGCGGTGATCGTTCCGTTCGCCCGTTCATAAGCGGTTCGCTCTCGATCAAGCAGTAATTTGTGCTGCTTAAGCAGCAGGTCTCGAAGCTTTTTCAACTTTTCCGCCGGTTCCATTGACATATTTACCCCGCTAATTATAAAAACGTACATCGCTAACCTTTATTCGTTAGCTTCCTAATGATATTTTATTAGCAGGCTAAGCACTTTCCGTCAGCGAGCTAATGTTTTTATCTTAGCCGCCTATCGACAATTTCAAAAACTATGAACGACCGTATAGACTTTGAAGACACCGTCAGTTTCCTTCTGGCACGCGTTGCTACCGCCTTTCGAAATAAGATCGAACGGCAGATGGTCTCGATCGGACTTCACAGCGGCCAGGCATTTGTCTTGCTGGAGCTGTGGAAACAGGATGGCCTTAAGCAGATCGACCTCGCCGCTCGGCTTGGGGTCTCGGCCCCGACGATCAACAAAATGGTCAAGGGGCTTAGAACCATCGGGCTGGTGCGCATGGTGGAGAACAAGGAGGATCGCCGATCAGCAAATGTATATCTGACGGACAATGGTTACCGGATCCGCGAGAAGATCGAAGCCGAATGGATCGACCTCGAGTCTGCAAGCCTCGCCCGCCTTACCGAGACCGAGCGAATGGTGTTGGCCGACCTTTTGAGAAAGCTGGTGAAGGCATACCCTCGAAATGAGTCCGACGCTGCACCGAAAGACGAATAACGAGCGGCGAGCCGTAGCATTTGAGAATGCTTTAGGGATACAATCACGGAATTGAGGAGACTTTGATATATGAAAGTGCTACTTGCGATCGACGGAACAAAGTATGCTGAAGCAGCAAGAGATATGCTGAAAAGCTTTAGCCTCAAGGGTGGCGATTCTATACACGTTATCAGCGTCGTGGACATGGCCGTGCCTCTCGCAGTTGAAGTATACGGCGGATATCTGCCTGACTCGACGGAATTGGAAAAGAATGCACGCGACTTCGCCGCGAAGACCGTCGAAGAGGCCGCCGATTCGCTCAAAGCCTTTTTTGCGGGCGTTGAAATTACGACGGATATACTCTTCGGCTCGCCCGGCAGCCGCATTGTCGAGACAGCCGAGGAACTTTCAACAGACCTTATTGTACTCGGCTCGCACGGACACAAAAGATGGGAGCGGCTCCTGCTCGGGTCGGTCTCCAGTTCGGTTGTCAACCATGCCCATTGCTCTGTACTCGTGGTGCGCATACGGGAAACTGCGGCGTGATAACCGTCAATTCGCGGAAGTATGACGGGAGTATTCGGCGCTCCTGGCAATGTGAATTGGTTAAGTTCGACGGGAACCGGCTCGATGTTCGGGGCACCTTCGAACACACGGTCGAGCATCCTGACCTTGGGCGGATCGTTCGAGGTACATTATCATACGAGCGTTTTTGGCTTGATCGTTGGTACAACGTTTTTCGCTTCGAAGAACCCGACGGCTCGTTCCGCAATTCTTACTTCAACATCGCGATGCCGCCGTCGTTCAACGGCTCAACCATAGACTTCGTCGATCTCGACATAGATATCGTCGTTTGGGCTGACGGCAGCAGACAGATCCTCGATCGTGATGAGTTTGACACGAACGCTGCTAAATTCGGCTATCCTGAAAGCGTGGTCGCGATGGCACTTAAGACGTTAGGCGATGTGCTAAGTGAATTGGAAACCGGCTATGAGAGCTGGATACGCAGAGCGTAGCTGCAAACGGATATTATTGTGCCGGGCGTTACGGCTACGCGCTGTCCGGCAGGAAGCTCCCGATCTCCTAATGCTGCCGGATTCTTGCCCTCGTTGACGACCCAAAAACCACCCTTGCCGTCAGCACCGATCGAAAGGTGACGGCGGCTTACCTCGACATCACCCGCCAGCGTGATATCGACCGGCTTCGACTTGGAACCTCTGCCGACCACGACCTGCTCCTTGTAGATGGGAACAACCGCTTGGCGTACACCGTTTCGCCACACCTCTAGGCGGTAGAATTCTTTAGCGCGGGTGGCCACCCGTGTCATTTCTTCCGAATCCTCCAGCGGCTGTGCCTGTTCGATGCGAGAGGCAGGCATATCCGTCGGAATGATCGCTTGTTTTCGCACTTCTGAGGTTGGAACCTTTAGGTTCGCGACCGTTGCACGTTCTGCGTTGCCGGCCGCGGGAATACTCGTCTGCGGAGGGTTCGCCTGAGTTCGCTGCGCCGCGGGACGTGCAAGTACGCCGGTCTTACCCGCTTCCGGGTCATCCCAACTGTGCTGAACGCTCACGTCGCCTTTTGCAAGCGTAGCATCGATGCGAAATCCGATGACGAACGACCGTGTTTCAAGCTTTCGTTTTCCGGCGAGTTCCTTAGCATGTGAAGCAAGAACGTGATAAAGGCCTTGCTCAAGGCCGCGGCGTTTAACGCCCTGCCAATCCTTATCATCTTCGGCACTCATGCAGATCGTATATTCGCTTGGAATTATTACCGTACCTTGCGGTAAGGGTACCATTTCGGCCTGCATGACAGATCCTACTGCACGTGCGATCTCAACGATGAACTCCTCAGCCTTACTATGCGGCTTGACCTGCGCATCGCGGGCGGCCTGCTCGAGCACACGTTCCGACGAATCGCCGTCTATCCAACTCCTGACCTTATCCAGAACACTCATCCTAATTGCCGTCCATATCGAGGTACTTTCCGTTAAGCCAGCCCTTTGTCTGCTGATCGGAACCGCTCCTTTCGCGGCCTTGCTGTATCACTTCAACTTGATACCAGTTATTTTGCGTATTTACAACTCTTACCTTTGAGTCCTTTGTCACGAGGCCGACCTTTGGGTTATCGGCGCTCGGGCCTGCACGCAAAAAGACGTCCGTTGTTGCCACGCCGGTCTTATAGCTCGATCCGGGAAGACCAACCGAGGGTAAGATTCCCTTTGTACGCATATATTGCGCCGTGCCGAACAAAAGTCCTACAAAACTGGCCGCCAAAATGATAAAGACAGCAAGGACACGCAGGAAGTTCTTTTTCTTCGGCGCGGGTGTTGCCGTGCCGCTCGATCCTCGCACAGCTTGAGCGTGCACCGACCCTTTCGGAGCCAACGGCGAATAGATCGGTGCGGCTTCTTTGACGGGAGCCTGGTACAAAGGTTGACTTCGCGGCAGCTCTATCTCAAAGAGGGGCTGCGCCGGTATGATCGGCGTATAGCCGCGAGAAACATGTGCCTGCGGCAGACTGTCGCGGCGTCGAAGAACGGTCTCGGGTTCCACTCCGTCAAGCAAGAGCGAAACCGCGTTGAGTTCCTCCCAGAACGCATCAACGCTTTGCGGCCTGCTTGACGGCAGATCTGCGGTTGCCTGACGCAGCACAGTGATCAACGCACCGGCCCAAGACTCGTATCGAAATTCTTCCGGCAGATCCGTGATCGGCCGGCCGGAATATTGCCTGGGTGCCTCGCGGGTTACGAGCGTATAGATCGTTTTCGCAAGCGAATAGACATCCGCTGCCGGCGTCAGATCCGACGGTTCATAGGTCCCGCTCGAAAGCGGGCTGTGCTCGGGCGGAGCGTAGATATTCGTACCGACACGCGTTATAGGTGAATCTGCAAGCGTAAACCTGGCAACGCCGAAGTCAGCGATCTTTACGGTAGCAAGATCACCGGTAAGAAGCAGGTTCTGCGGCTTTATATCTCGATGTATCACACCGTTGCGATGTGCATGACCAAGGCCCGCACATATCTGCTCGACATAGCGGAATACGGCATCGATCGGCAAAGCTCGCTTGCGCACCGCATTCTGGAGATCTCCGCCCGACAGATACTCGAGCACGAGATAGTGAAAGACCGTTCCTGCAAGGTCGCGGGCAGTGCCGTGGCCGAGGCGGCTGATGATATTGGGATGGCGGACGCGATCTAGCGCGAGAGCCTCGTTCTGAAAATTTTCGACCAAAGTACGTTCTAGATCACGGTCGAGATCATCCTGAAGAAATACGTTCAGAGCCTTGATAACGACCTGTTTGTGCGGCGACTGCGGCGACGCGAGGGCGTCACTCGCGACATAGATCTCGGCATAGCTGCCCTTTCCGAGGGCTTGGCGCACCTCGAAGCGACGGTCGATCCGACAATTGCTGAGTGAAAGTTCTCTCATCGCAGCCACCAAACGGCTCTTGACAACATACGATATCACACATCAAATGTTCACCGCCGAAAAGGCCGCAGGCCCCGCGATCTTGATACGATCGTGAGGCCTGCTCGATCAAACGTACGCTGTCAGAGCGTCCTAGTCGTTCGTTCTCTGAAATCCCGTAGTCTGCACATACTGGAAGAACGGCGTCCCCGGAGGCAAGCGTGCCGGATCGAGGAAGGCCGAGTCGAACACCCAGTTACGGACCGGCGGCTCGTACACCGTGTTACAGCATTTGAAAGAACCATTGTTGTTTCGCGAGTTGAAGAGATTGATCAGCGATCCGGCGTAATTGAGCCTTTGCCTTACAGAGGTGCTTTGATTCAACCATGTCTCCAGGAAGCGCTTAAAATTATGGACACCGCCGTTCAGGTTCGGTGAGATGCCTCCTTGGTTGATGCTGAGCTGTTTCGAAGCCACGGTATCGCCGGCGATCATTGCAAACCTGATCGTCGTTTCCGATGCGACGCGCCTCGTCTCGTCATAAGGGTAAGTAAAACTCTCGGCATCGTTCCACGCATTTGAAAGGATCGTTACGGCGTCGCCCACGACCGAGGTAGGTATGTGCAGCCATCCGTTCGTTCCTCCGCCTTGCGGAAGGTAGTTAGAGTAGGGCGAGTTGCCGGTTGAGGGCGGAGTTGTTAACCCTGTCGCATCATAGTTGCCGCGAATGTAGATACCGTTCTCGGATGAGAAGCTGAATCCCATCGTATTTGCCGGAGTCGCAGAGTCATAAATGCCCGGCACCGTGCTTGCGTTGATCGCTCGTACGCCGCGGCGATAATACTTATGATCCTGCACAGCCGCCAGATCCGGTGCAGATGTATTCGTATTATACTTCTCCGTTTCCACACCGTATGAGGTGTTCAGCAAGCCATCATTATTGACGTCTTCGCCGACCTGCATTGTGGAGGTATTGCCCGGAGCCGGACTCAGAATGTCCTCCATATCCAATTCGCCGTCAAAATCGGCGTCGCCGCGCCGGTCGGATACATAGAAGATCCAGCCTTCACGAGACGGCACATCGCCCGACATTAGCCCGATGCCGCCTTTTGCGGTTGCGAGCGGAGTGTCCGTCGGGAAAAGGCCATTGAAATCACCACGAAGGAAACGCCGTAGATTCGCAATATCAATATCGACCATCGTCATCACGCCATTCCGCGTTACCCTGCTCAGGTTGTTATAATAGGTCGTGCTCCGCTCATCATAATATTCGCCCTCGCGCGTGTCGAACATCTTGATCGGTATCGGCACGATCGCAGCGTAACCGCTATTGACAGTTGCGAGTTTCAGGTGCGCAACATTTTCGCGGTAGGCATCCCCATCTAAGCCGTAATCAGCATCTGAATTCGTGCATCTAGGCGTACCGCTCGTCGGACAGCCGTTCGCGATCAAAGTGCGGCGTTGATTCATTTGGTTGGTCGCGCTTCCGGATAGTCCCGTAAAGCCGAACCTAGCAACCGCGTTCGTCGCTGCAGAACCGCTTCCCCATGAGGTCAGCGCGTTACTGCCGCCCGGAATTGCAGGGCCGGGAATCTCGAATCGCTGAAGCTTGATGATCGCTCGTGAATCAGGGTATGTAAGTGCGCTCTGGGGCGACGCACTCGTCAGATTGCCGCTTGGGCTCGACGGCGTACCGTTATTGCTATATTCCCGCGTACCCGTGTAGCCGTCGATATTCAAGGCAGACGATGCCTCGTCAGTGATCCCGAGGCTGAGAAAGTCTTGTGTTACGTCTTTCGCTATCGTCGTCTGTGTCGCCTGATCTATCGAGACAAGTTCGACCTTGATCCAGACCTCGCGTCCCGGAACCTGACCGCCAATGTAGAATCGCTCGCCGTTAAGGCGGGTTCCTCGATAACCCCACGTCGTATCCGATGGCGAAAGCTTCATCGGTTTTGGCTGATAACCGCGGGCGTCCGAGGTCGGATCGGCTCCGCCGCCGGCCGAGTCTCCGTCAAGCCTTACGCCGCAAACACCGGTGATCGCCGCCGTACCTATTCCTGACGCGCAGCCCGGAAGTTTTGCCTTGCTGTCGGCAAGACTTACTCGAATGCCGAATTTGTTCGCATAACGCTCAGTGCGAAGGATGTCATCGTCGGCATCAGCAGCGGTTACGGGCGCAAGCACGCCAAGCGAATTCTTGAACAGGTCGCCGATCGATTTGCCGCGCTTGACCATCTCGACAAGGTCGGTCGGGTAGCCCACCTTCAGCGGAAGTCTCAGTTTTGGAGCACCGGCTTCAAGATTGCCGTCAAAGATCGCGGCATTTGTCTTAAAACTCGGATTGACCTTGCTCGGCGGCATATCCGGGTTGGAAGCAAAGATATTGTTTGAAGCGCCCGACGTTGTATTGTGTACACTTCCGTTTGTCGGCAATAGCTGTTTGAAAGATCCTGACGCATTTTTGATATAGGTCTTGTTGTTGCCTGAGTCGCCCGTGTACCAATTGCGCCAGGTTTGCGTGATTATCTCGTGTGTGGCGGTTACCTTAGAATCGAAGTAGACACCATCGTCGCCCGGCGAGATAAAGAAATTGCCGTTCGTATGAACGCGGCCGCCGAAACTGAACAGCGGCGGCCTGAAAAGCTCGAGGTCGTCGTCATAGAACACACCGAACTGAAAGATCGGAATTCGACTGTTCAAAACGTTTCGCGTCAACTGCACCTGCACCCCGTTTTGATCGGTCGTAGTGGTCCTGAGCCGCCAGTTATCACGGATCGCATAAAGACCGCTGTACGGCCCGCCGTTCAGAACGATATTTTGCCGTGCTGACGTCATATCGAGCTCTTGGGCGAAGGTGTAATTCGCAAGTCCCGGGACACCTGCGGTCCTGATCGAATTAAGATCGGCAACCGTAGGATTTAGTTTTGTCTCGAATATCTTATTGAAATTACGCGTCATCATTTCGAGACTGCCCTGAGCGGCATAAAACGTGCGCGAATCAGCGGTTTCATTGCCTACCGCCATCGCCTCGGTAGATGAGCGCGTAAGAGCTACCGCCACGAAGACGGTGATCAAAGCAAGTACGAACAGACAAATAACGATGGCGGAGCCACGCTCCGCTTCCCGTTTCGGGGTTATTCCAACAACTCTATTTCCTTCTGCGGTTCTCATCTTGTACTTCCTTTTCTAATTTGCGTCGTAGCCCAAATTTCGGGTGCTGAATGTTGAGGTAAGCGATGTTCGGAAAGGGTGACCGGTAGCGTTCATCTCTGTCGATCGCGTGCTGATCGTGTATCGTATCTGTCGAACGGCCGCGAGATTTGTCGGCGTGTCGTCCGCTGTTCCGGGGATACCATCAGGCCCTGCGAGAGGATTTTCGGTCTCCGATCCGTCGTCCATCAAATAGACGATCTGGAAATCCTCTACCCCAAAGACCAACGGCTCATCTACAAAGCCAACTGCCGGCAATGCCGGCGGCCTGTTCACGTATTCGCGGCGGGTCAGCGTACCATCGCTCGTGACGAAATATGTGACCATACTCACACGCTGAATACTCGCCGGAACAGTTATCGCACGCAATGGGCCGCTCGCTCCGGTCTGGTTGAAGCCGAGTACGTCACCGTTTGCGAACTGTATCTTGTTCGAACCGCTGAGGGCTGTTGAGACAGCCAGCGTTGACCCCGTATTACCCGATACCAGATAAAGGTCATTCACGCGGCACAATGAATTACTTCCGGACAGCGGAACGATCTCGTCGATCCCCGTTCCGGTAGTTGTCGCCGCATTGATGTTCAACGGCTGTGAAATGCCGCCGATAGGATTAAAGGTATTGTCCTTAAAAAGGAACGTAACTTGATCCGTACGAATATTGGGATTCGTATTGTAGGTGTTCAGCGTTATGTTATTACCGGCAATGATAGGTGCAACCGTGTCGCGGCTTGTGTCCACATCCGGCGGTATTCCGAGCAGGTTCGCCAATCGGTTGTCGGCCAAAAATACCGTGTTCTTCAGCGGATACCCGTAACCCGCGTTATATGTATCCTTACCGACTGTGCTCATCGCCATCCGTAGGCTCTTGTTGAGCGAGGTGTTCTCATTGACCACCGTCTTGCTCTCTCGTGCAACCTGCAGAAGGCCAAAGACAGAACCGGTAACGATGAGAAAAACGACCATTGAAATGGTGAGTTCTACCAGTGAGAAACCCGCTTGGCCGAGGTCTTGTATAAATTTACGATCGCGTTTCATACCTTTATTCCTCAACGACCGCATAATCGGTCATGACCGTCGTCAACGATTCCTCTCGCGCAATTGCCCCAACGAAATACCGCACCCTCACCTCGACGGCACGGATGCGAACTTTTGAAAGCCCCGGCGTCGGACAATTGTACGAAGGCCTTTCCGGATCGCATTGATCGGTGATCGTGATCTGCCGCTGCAGGGCCGAAAGAGGAGCTCCGGCGTCGTCAGCCGTGCCAATTATGTTGTCCGGCCCGGCATTCGGCAAAACGTTCTGCATTCCGGTAACAAAGATGCCTTTCGGTACGCCGTTCACGATGTTCGAGCCGACATTGCCAACCGCATCCCAGCCAAGGCGAACCGGATCGGTCTCCTTGACCGACATGATCGACTCCATGGTCGATGCGGCTATCTCTTTTGCAACGATCTGCTGCTGCTGGCCTTTTGATTGGATCATCGCCCCGGCGATCGCCGACATCAAAGCAAGCACGCCGACCATCAACAGGACGATGGCGATCATCACATCTATGTACGAAAAACCTGATTGATCTTTGACTCTCATCTGATGCCCTAATTTAGTACTCCGACAAATGTGCTGCCTGTGTACTTCCAGTAACGAACCGCCGAACTCCCGCCGAATATCGTGATCGCTCGAACCTCGCCGGCGTTGCGGGCGTTCGGATTACCCGGCGTTGCGGGCGGCCAAATGTAAAGCGTCGCGCTGATCGGCGTGCCTGCGGCATTCACGGCCGAACCGTCACGCTGAAAACGCGCGGCCCAGACCGTATGGCCGATTACCGAGTTCGCCCCTTCTGTGTGCCCAAGTCCGTCAATTGCATAGGTCGCATTCGGATAATTGGGCGGGTTCGGCTTTGCAACGCCGTTCGGATTCACATCCATCCTCACATCGGCGGTCTTATCAAGCGGGATCGCTTTAAGCAGAACGTCCGGATCGGTGCCTGCCTCGTCAATGATAAGCAAGCGATTGTCCGTGAGGTCGATCTCGAACCGCATAGTACGGCGACGTGTGATGGCGAGTTGATTGGCCTCACGCAGAAGATCCATCACCCTGATCGCCTGATCGTCCGAACGATAGAGCCGCCGGTAGCTCATGAAATACGGAATGGAGATCGTCAGAACTACCGCAAGTACGGCGACCACGACCAATAGTTCAATTGCCGAAAACCCTGCTGAGCTTCGGCCTCCAATAGCCGCCGAAACGGACGAACTAAACCGTTGTAGCTTTGCCTCCATTAACATATTCCCTTTTTTAACTGAACGGTACGCTTCGGCCCGAAAACTAAGATCTTGGACACATCAAATAATGAAAACGCGGAAACCTTATCAATTTCCAAAAACATTTTACATCGTACAACCATTTTTTACAATACTTTTGCGCTCTTTGGTTTGTAAAGAATTTTGGATAAAATTGCTTGATCTTTCGTATTACGTTTTTGCATGACTGAAAGCGACCGTTCGAGAAGTTCTCCCGGCATGGCCGACTGGCTGTTCAAGGGCGTATTGGCAAAGCTTGGCGATAAATTCGACAGCTTCACCGGGCGCAAATTGGCGCCTTCCGGCAGCCTTGCGACGAGCGGTATTATCGAGCGGATAAAGATGCTTTTGGACTCGGAGGCGATCGAGGTGCCGGGCAAAGGCAAGGTAGTGCCGAATAATATCCGGCTGAAAATGCAGTGGGATAAATTCGCCTCTGACGATGACAAGAGTATCGATAGACTTCAGGCCGTACTACTCGCAGCGGCCGTTGATCACATAAATGACTCGCTTTATTACACTTATGCTCCGGTATCACTGGTAATTTCCGATGACTATTTCGTTGAAGGTATAAAGCTCATTGCCGGCTTTGACGGCACCAATGACGACGGCCGCGAGGTTACAATGGATCTCGCTCCGTCGCACGATGATCATCCGCTCGCCGAAGATGAAACTCAAGCCAAGCTCCCGCGATTGCGTGAACTTTCGGTTCGCTACAGACTTGCAGGCCGTGAGGTTGCCGCAAAGATCGAAGTTCAAGACGATGGAAGGGTTTCCGTAGGGCGCGGCAGCGGGAACAAACTCTCGATAAACGATCCGGGCGTATCGACAATGCACGCAACAATACTCATCGGAGAGCAAGGCGAGATATCGGTTGCAGATATCGGCTCTACGAACGGCACCTTTATCAACGATAAGCGGATCGCCTATGGCAAAGTTCACGCACTTTCGCCAACGGACCGTTTACGTTTCGGCACCGTGGAAGTTTCGCTCGAGGTTGTCATCACGCAGCCGCAGGCCGAGCCAATTCCTGAGGTCGTTACCGACGGAAATTCGGTTGAGATCAACGGCTTCGAGTTCAGAGAAAAGTCCTCGGCCCAACCTACTGCAGCAAACACGGGCGCCGAGAGCGTCTCGAATACAGCAACCACTATCGCTTTTGAAGCGGACCATGACGCACCGGAAACTGATGATAGCGGAAAGTTGCCGGGAGGATCTGAATGAGGCCGGCCTTTTTCATCGACATCGGCAAGTTTCTCGTCGAGAAGATCTTCGGCGGACAGGTGCTTGAAAGAACACCTGCCGGACTTTCCATTATTTACCTATTGGCGTTGGCAGCGATAGTTGCAATGCTGTTCGTGTTGCTCGTCGAGAACATTCGGCCTCGCAAATTCATTTTCGAATATCAACTTCCCCGCAGCGTCGTAAAGCGCCTTTCGAGGACCGCGGCGAATCGGAGTATAACGATCTGGTTCCTGGTATTTCTGGGACTCTGTGTCACCGTATTCGGATTTCAGGTCTATTGGACCCGCTATGCGGAGGACCCCGAAGGACAGATGCAGGCTCTCAACTACAAGGACCTGAGAACCAGAAGGACAAATGCGGCAGCATTACGCGGCTGGATGCTCGACCGTACCGGAAAGCTCGATGCCGCCCTTGCGTATTACAAGATCGGTACGGACGGCAGCATTGACCGCTATTATCCGCTGGACAAAGAACTCGCGCACCTTCTCGGAACTGAACGCGGGACTCCGGGATTGGAACGTACGCTCTACAAAAAGGATGCGGAGACGATGCCGGAAGCATGGCAGATCCTTTTCCGCTATAAGGATCCCGAACCGGAAGAAAAAGATGTTCGCGTAACGATAGACCGCGAACTTCAGGCATACGCCGCGCGTCTGCTTGAGGGGAAAAAGGGGGCCATTGTTGTGATGAACCCTCAGAACGGCGACGTTTACGCTCTGTATTCAAATCCGTCATACAAGCTCTCGGACGTACGCACTTTGGACGGCTATTTGAAATTCGAAGCGGACCGAAATAATAAACCGCTGCTCAGTCGGGCATTGCGTGAATATTATGTTCCCGGTTCGACGTTCAAAACGCTTACGATGGTCTCAGCCTTTCGTGCGGGAAAGCAGGATCTGTTACTGAGCGACCTGCCGGCACCGGATTGCTACACGCCGTTTCGCGGTTCGCGGCCGATCTGTGACGCCGGCGGAAGCTGCGAGATCTGCTCGCCGGCCGTGCCGCTTCGCGAAGCATTCAAGGTATCGAGCAACCAGTACTTTGCTCAGCTTGCAAATGCCCTCGGACGCGAGCGCATGGGCGAAACCGCACGGCTCTTTGGGATCGCCCCGGTTGAAAAAGCCGATGAAGCACTAACGCAAGGATATTTCCCGGACATCTGGAATGTCAGCGACCCGCGCATCGCGCGTTCGCTTAGTCCGGCGCGATCGACGATGGTTACGGGTAAAGACCTCACACTCTTTGATTTCGGTTTGGAAGGAATGGGCCAAGGGCTCGCGTCGCAAATGACGCCATTTCAGATGGCACTGATCGCAGCCGGGCCCGGGAACCTGAAGGGATCTCTGATGAGGCCAAAGATCGAGGCCGATATCGAGCCAAAACTTTTTGCTCAAGTCCTCTCGCCCGAACAGGCCCGCTCGGTTCGCGAGATTATGTCAACCGTAACGGAAGAAGCCGGCGGCACCGGCGGAGCGGTCCGGTCTGCACTGTCGGGCACCGGTATCACCGCAGGAGGTAAGACAGGCACAGCGGAAAAGGATCACATTCCCGTCTATGACGAGGCCACGGGTGAGCGGAAGTTCAAACTTAAGACGAGAAAGGACAATGACGGCAACCTTGTCGAATACAAAGAATATGAATTCCGCAACCGCACCGACGGCTGGTTCATTTCCATAGCACCTTTAGAAAACCCGCAGGTGTCGATCGCCGTCGTCATTGAGGATATCGGCCAGAGGTTCGGAGGAAGCACTGCTGCGCCGGTTGCCGCTCAACTCATTCTGAAGGCACGCGACCTCGGTCTGCTGGGCGAGCGCTACAAGCCCGTAAAAGTGGCTGCTCCGTCCAAGAAAAAGAAGAAAGCCTGATCGTGAAGAATCGCACTCTGTTCCATCTGCTGCTCCTTTCGGCTATCGTCGTACTGACGGCGGTCGCTCACTATTCCATATATTACGGTGCATTGATACGCGGCTACGAGACCGGCTTTATGACCGCGTTTCGAAATGTCGCTCTGATCGGCCTGCTGGCGATACTGCCGATACCGATCAGATACTTTCTTCGCTACCAGGGCAATTGGACGATGTACACGGCTTGCGTCCTTCTCTTCTCGATCGGGCTGACCGTTCAGTATCGGCTGTTCTCTGATCGTGAATATGTTGCCGACATTCCCGCGGCAGAACGTGCAAAGGTTGAGAGTGCGAACCTCACCGATAGAGAAAAACGGAGTCAAATGCTGAAGCTGAAGCTTCAGGCTATTGCACGTGAACGCGATGCAAAGATCCGAACAGTGCAGATGCGGTACATAAAGGAGAATTATTCGCCCGAAAAGAAACAAATGATGGGGCTGCCTCCGACGCCTGCTGAACCGGTCGACCTATCGCAGGAGACCTTTCGGCCTGCCGGCGGTACACTCTCCGGCGTCGCCCTTTCGGGAAATACCCTGATCCCGATATTTGCGATATTCTTGATGGTCCTGGCGTTCCTTGCGATGCGGCGCGAGGACACGCTTACGTTTCTGAAGAACAACGGATTCCTGATCGTCCTGCTTACTCTTCTGCCTCTGCTTTTTGCTGCGATCACTTCGCGAGCCGGAAAGTCGGTTGGCAATATGACGCCTTGGGAACCGGCAAAGATACCATTTCTTATAGGCTTTGCGGCTTTGCTTGCGGCTCTTTACCGCAATCTTTCACGAACATATTGGGGCATTCCACGTGCAAAGGATGTTCTGCCGCTGCTCTTTATGGCATTAGTTCCCTTTTTGCCGTTCTTTGTTCTGAAGGACTTCGGGCAAATGATGGTGTTCGGTGCCGTTTATATCACGCTCTACCTGATAGCGGTTCGGCGGTTCCCGCAAAGGCTGGTCCTGATCGGCAGCGTTGTTCTTGTGATGTCGATCTTGATCGTCGGGGCTCTTCCGATCAACACTCAGGCAAAGATCCCTCTGCTTCCGACGATAGCGTCACCCGTAAAGAGGATATTGCCCGACCGCATCCAACAGCGTTTTCACCTTTGGCTTGACGGTTTCGACCCGCCGACGCCCGATACGCCTTGGTGGAAGTCTGATTACGATGACTACTATGAGCAGCTGGTAAAGAATGATCCGAAGCTCCCGAAAATGCTTGAAGATAACCCCGAGCTTCAACGGTCCATAAATGTCGATGCGTGGTTCGACATCCTTGCCTTTCAGCCTGCACAGGCGACGTTCGGCATCGCTTCGGGCGGCTCTACCGGCCGCGGGCTCGGACTTGGCTATCCCGAATTGATACCGGTATCCGACAGCGATTACGTCTTTGCCGCCGCTGCAGAAGAACTTGGACTTTTTGGAGGTTTGTTGATAACCTTGGCGCTGATCGTTTTCGCCGCAGCGGGTGTCCGTACCGCACGTGATTCACGCGATATGTTCAGCCGGTTATGCTCGATCGGCCTGACAGCTTTTATCGGATTTCAAGCCCTTGTAAATATCGGCGGCATCACACGGGCGTTGCCGATGACGGGGATCACGTTGCCGTTCGTCAGCCACGGCGGCTTCAGCTTGATAACGAGTTTTACGATGCTCGGCATCCTTATGGCATTCTCACATCGAAATGCTATGGACCAATACCGTGATACAATTAAACCTCCACTCGAAGGATCTCCTGCAAATGTTGCTGTCTAATATGTTATGGAACTTACACAAACTGCTCAGCAATTGACATCTGCGGCCGTGAGTGACCGCGGCTTGAGCGAGAAACGCCCTCAAAACGAGGACTCTTATCTCGAAATGCCCGATGTCGGCATCTTTGCCGTCGCTGACGGAGTCGGAGGTGCGCAGGCGGGCGAGGTCGCGTCGCAAATGGCAGTTGAGATACTCGCCGAAGCATTTACTAATCGAGCGGTGAATTCCGACCCGGAAATGGTGATGAAGGTTGCCCTCGAAAAGGCGAACAGCGCGATCTATCAAATGTCGAATGACGTATCGCAGTTGGCAAAGATGGCAACTACGATCGTTGCCGTTTACATCGACAATGATGTCGCAACGATCGCACATGTTGGTGATTCGCGCGTCTATCGTATAGAGCCGACAGGCACGATACGCCGCGAAACAGAAGATCACTCAATGGTTGCCGATGAAGTTCGCGCGGGTCGAATGACCCAGGAACAAGCTGAGAACCATCCCGGAAAAAATATCATTAACAGAGCGCTCGGAGCCGAGACTGACGTAGATATTGACCTAAAGACCATAATGATCGCTCCGGGAACGACGTTCCTGCTTTGTTCTGACGGCATTACGAGGCATATACCCGATAGTGAGCTTCAGGCGATCATCAACGCCCACGAAGACCTTTCCGCCGCCTGTGCGCGATTAAAAGAGGTTTGCTATGAGCGAGGTGCTGAAGACAACTTAACGGCAGTTCTTGCCCGAACACCTGCTGCCGCTTTTGAAACAGCACCGGAGCCGATCAAGCGTGCGGCCGAGACCGATATCCTTGCTCTCCCGGACGAAGAGGACACGCTGATCTCCGCTCGTTTTCATAGCGCCAACGGGTCTGATGATAACCTTCTTGAGCTGGAAGACGATGTCGTAGACGGGTATCACGAAGATGCGCCGACAGAGTTACCAATATCTGAGGTTGAGGCAACCGATCCGGAACAAACCGTTCCGGCGGCGGTTGACGCAACCCAAAGCGCCGAGCCGGAAACAGCCCCTCCGCCGATGGCCGCACCGTCAAGTGTTGCGGAAGCAGAAGCCGCCGCATCTCAGCCGGCCCCGATGTACAACAATGAGATGTTTTCGCAGGCCGGGAGCGAACCGTCGTCAGGCGTATTCGGCAAAGCGGTCGGTTTTACTGCACTCTTCATTCTCGGGACGCTTGTGGGCATTGCGATCTATCATTTTGCATTTCGGCCTTCGACCGAGATCGCCGCTCCTGAACCCTTGACGGAAATGCAGTCGCCAAATATTCCGTTCACAAGCTTTGAAGGACTAAGACGCGAGATCGATAGAGATCCTGCCCTCTATGTCGCAAAGCACACAGCACCTGAAGATGCTGAGGATCATTATCTGCTCGGACGAGCATACTTATTGACAGGCGATAGTGTAAAGGCTAGAGCCGAATTTACCGAGGCGCGAAAGCTGTTGCCTAACTCGGATCAGGTCAACCAGAAGTCGCTTGAGAATGACATCGCGATCGGAATGGCGGTAACGAGTGACACGACGATCCAAAGGCTTCTAAAGAAAGAACTTGAGACATCGGTACCGTCTGCGGCCAACGCTGCAACGCCTAACCGCTGATCTGCCGTTTTGCTTCGAACAGAATGATCCCGACAGATACCGCGAGGTTGAGACTCTCAACCTCATTTTCCATCTCGATACAAACGCTTTCTTCGGCGGCACTGAGAATGTCAGCCGGCAGCCCGTGTGCTTCGGAGCCAAGCACAAGCAATCGGGGCCGCATCCAGTCGATCTCACAATGCTGCTTGTCAGCAGAAGCTGCTGAGGCCGTTACCGTAATACCGTTTGACAATGCCCACGCGAGAGCATTTGCGAACGTAACGCCCTCGCAGACGGCTAAACGCAAATTCGCCCCGAGGGCGGCGCGATTCGCTTTTGCTGAGAATGCATCGGCGGAGTTTGGTGATGTGATCAGGGCTGTAACGCCGGCGGCCTCAGCGGTCCGCAGTACCGCACCGAGGTTTGACGGATTATTGACCTCGTAAAGATATAGATATATCGGAAGCACCGCCGAGGCGGCTTGCCGAAGATCGGCCATGGAGCAATGCGGCCGTTCGGCTATGGCAGCGATGCCCTGTGAACCGGCGGTATCGCATATCGAGTCAAAGATGGCTCGCTTCACTGTCAGCGGATCGATCGAATGATCTTTCAGCAGATCGAGTACGCTTTGATCGGGAAACTCGCTTGAAACAAGACATGAAATGATCCGCACATTTCGTTTTAATGCCTCGACGACAAGCCGTTTCCCTTCCAGAAATATGACAGAAGGTTCCCTGCCGTCGCGTACACGCTTTGCGAACTTTACGCGTTCGTTGTCCCTGCTGGTTATGATGGTCTTGTGCAGCATCGAAAAAGCCCTTAAACTAATTCAACTTACTTGATATGCGCCCGGAATCCAAACCTATGACCAAGATAGAAGAGCTGACCGCACGTTCGCGGGCCGCTGAAATGGGAGGCGGTGAGGCCCGCCTTGATAAGCAGCGTTCATCGGGCAAACTTACCGCACGCGAGCGGATCAACCTGTTCCTCGACGAAGGAACGTTCGAAGAGTTCGATAAATTCGTTCGCCATCGTGCAACCGATTTCGGACTCGATAAACAGGTATTTGACGGCGATGGGGTCGTAACGGGCCATGGGCTGGTGGACGGCCGCGAGGTATTCGTTTTCGCTCAGGACTTTACGGTATTCGGCGGCTCGCTTTCCGAAACGCATGCTCAGAAGATCTGCAAGATAATGGATCTCGCAATGAAAACAGGCGTTCCCGTTATCGGCCTGAACGATTCCGGCGGTGCCCGTATCCAAGAAGGTGTCGTTAGCCTTGCGGGCTATGCGGATATTTTCCTGCGGAATACGCTCGCAAGCGGCGTCGTTCCGCAGATCAGCTGTATTCTCGGCCCTTGTGCAGGCGGTGCTGTTTATAGTCCGGCGATCACGGATTTCAACGTAATGGTCAAGGATACGTCCTATATGTTCATCACGGGGCCGGACGTGATAAAGACCGTAACGCATGAGGATGTTACAAAGGATGAGCTCGGCGGAGCAATGACGCATAACGCCCGATCCGGCGTAGCTCACTTTGCAGCAGATTCCGACGAACACGCATTGCGGATCACCCGCGAGTTACTCTCGTTCATTCCGTCCAACAATATGGACGATCCGCCGTTCGTTCCGACGGATGATCCGTCAGAGCGTACCGATGACTCTTTGAACACGCTTATACCGGAATCGCCCAATCAGCCGTACGACATTCGCGATGTCGTGACAAAAGTCGTCGATGACGCTTATTTCTTTGAGGTTCAGGAGCATTTCGCACCGAATATCGTTGTCGGCTTCGCAAGACTCGGCGGATCTTCGGTCGGAATTGTTGCAAATCAGCCGGCGTTCCTCGCAGGTGTACTCGACATCGATGCATCGGTCAAGGCGGCTCGATTCGTGCGCTTTTGTGACTGTTTCAATATTCCGCTGGTAACCTTTGAGGATGTTCCGGGCTTTCTTCCGGGTATCAATCAGGAGCATCAAGGTATCATTCGCAACGGTGCAAAGCTGCTGTTCGCCTTTGCCGAAGCGACGGTTCCAAAGCTGACCGTCATCACACGAAAGGCTTACGGCGGAGCTTATTGCGTGATGGCGTCGAAGCACATTCGCACCGATGTGAATTTCGCGTATCCTACCGCCGAGATCGCCGTGATGGGAGCTGAAGGCGCAGTTGGCGTTCTGTATAAAAAGGAGCTGCTCGACACCACCGATCCGATCGGCACACGCGACCGTATTATCAAAGAATTTACCGATAAGTTCGCCAATCCGTATGTCGCCGCCGAGCGCGGCTACATCGACGAGGTAATTGAACCGAAATATACAAGACCGAAATTGATCCGGGCACTTTCACTCCTGCGAAATAAACGCGACAGTAGTCCGCCCAAGAAGCACGGCAACATACCGCTTTGATACGCGGACCGGCTAAGCAACCCTATGAAATATGACCCGACCGGCCGCCCGACGGTTTCACTGATCGACCTCGACGCCCTTGCGTTCAATTATCGCTCGGTGCGTACGTTCGTCGGCAAAGGCCCGCAGTTTCTGGCGGTCGTAAAAGCCGACGGATACGGACACGGCGCGGTGAGGTGCGCTCAGCGGCTTGCACTCGAAGGCGTCGACCGTTTCGGCGTTGCGCTTCCCGAAGAAGGCGTTGAGCTTCGTAATGCGGGAATTGATCTTCCGGTCCTATGCCTCGGCGGTTTTTGGCAGGGCCAGGGAGGGTTGTTAGCCGAGTACGGCCTGACGCCGACCATCTGTGAAAAAGAAAAGGCTCTGGCCTGGAATGCAACAGCCGCTGCGGCAGGTAAGCGATTGAAGTATCATGTCAAGATTGATACGGGAATGGGCCGTTTGGGCATTCGCTACGATCACGCTCGTGAGTTCGCGTTATTTCTTAAGTCGCTTGAGCACATCGAGATCGAGGGCTTGATGACGCATTTTGCCTCTGCGGACGATCCGGATCAAAATTCGTTTACGCGCGAGCAAATAGCACGTTTCGGGATATGTGTTGACATCTTCCGCGAGTGCGGCCTCAGGCCTGCGATCCTCGATATGGCGAACTCGCCGGGAGCGATCGCACATAAGGAGTCGCTAGCAGGCATGATCCGGGTCGGCGGCCTTTTGTATGGCCTCGGCGGCGACGTCCTACCGACAGGTATCGAGCGTCCCGCGTTGAGGCCGGTGATGTCGCTCGTTTCAAAGATCGTCTATCTGAAAGAAATTCCCGCAGGCGATTCACTCGGCTACGGCAGAACATACTTTACGAAGCGGAATTCGCTTATTGCCGCCGTACCTATCGGCTATTCGGACGGTTTGCCCCGGAATATTTCGAATATCGGCAATGTGATCGTTAATGACATGCTTTGTCCTATAGTCGGACGGATCTCGATGGATTGGACACTCATCGATGTGACGGATACGGCGGCAAAGCCCGGCGACATCGTAACGCTTTTCGGAAGAGCGAACGGTGTAAGCGTGCTCGCAGAGGACGTAGCACGCCAAGCCGGTACGATCTCGTATGAGATCACGTGCGGGATCAGTCCGCGGGTGCCGCGAAAATATCTCGAAGGCCCGCAATGAGAACGATCAAAGGATCCGATCTCTCCATTTTTTTTCGAAAGCTCTATGATCTGATGTTCGAGGCTGACCTGTTCAGCCGTGCAGCCCAGTCCGCTTTTTATCTCGCATTTTCGATCTTCCCTTTCCTTCTGTTCCTGACGAGCCTTTTCGGATTGGTCCTTGATTCTTCCGATGGGATCAAGAATGAACTCATCCTATATTTGCGGCAAGTAATGCCGGCTACTGCCTCCGAGCTTGTAAGCAGCACTCTCGCAGAGATCGCCGTCAACAGCTCGAGCGGAAAGCTGACGATCGGCTTGCTAATTACATTGTGGTCGGCATCATCGGGCGTGAACGCACTCCGGGCGGCTCTCAATGCCGTCTATCAGCTGGCTGAACGCCGATCATGGCTTCTCCTGCGGATACACTCTCTTGGGCTTACGCTTGCATTATGCATCCTTTCGGCCATCGTGCTGGCGATCGTATTTTATGGGTGGCAATTCGCCGGTTTAGCATCGCAATATTTTGGAATGCCGATCACCTCGCCCTATTTTTTGGTTGTTATCCAATGGGTATCGATACTGGTGCTGATGCTGCTTGTATGCGAGCTGATCTACAACCTTCTGCCGGATCATATCACCTTCGAGTGGGAATGGGTGACATCGGGATCGATCGTTGCGATCGTGCTTTGGCTCGTCCTAACAGGGTTGTTCCGTTTGTATCTACATTATTTCAACAGTTATGATAGGACTTACGGCTCGCTAGGTGCGGTTATCATCCTGCTTTTATGGCTCTATTTGACCGCACTCACAGTAATGATCGGAGGTGCGATAAATACCGTACTTCGTCAAATGCGTGACGAACACCGTAAAAACGTTGGGCTCCCGCCTGATCAAACCGTATGTCATTGATGCTGGAAGAGATAGCCGAACAGCCTGCCGTGCTTGAGCGAACCATTGAAGCTGAGCGTGGCAAAGCCGCAAAGCTTGGCGCATACCTAAAAGAACGTTCGATCAACCTGATCGTCCTTGTCGCTCGAGGCAGTTCCGACAATGCCGCGCAGTTCGGCCGCTACCTTCTTGAGGTAACTACCGGAATACCGGTTTCGCTTGCGGCACCGTCGGTCATAACACTCTACGACGGCAAGCTCGACCTGAAGAACGCCCTCGTGATCGGCGTTTCCCAGTCCGGCGAAGGCACCGATATAAACACCTTTCTCGTCGAGGCAAAAGAATCGGGCGCGTTCACGCTTGCGATCACGAATGAAGAGGCTTCGGCCATGGCAACGATCGCCGACGAGACTCTGCTGATCCATGCCGGCCGCGAACGCTCCGTCGCCGCGACAAAGACCTACAGCGGCCAAATGCTGCATTTCTACCTGCTTGCGTCCGCCTTGTCCGGCAAGGAACTTGGCGTTGACCGAATTCCTGAATTTGCAAGCTCTGCTTTCAGCCTTGAAAGCAGTGTGCGGTGGCTCGTTGACCGCTACACCTTTATGGAAAACTGCGTCGTCGTAGGACGCGGAATGAATTACGGCAATGCTTACGAACTTGCGTTAAAGCTCATGGAAACATGCTATGTTGTCGCTGAACGGTTCTCTACGGCGGACTTTTTTCACGGGCCGCTCGCGATCGTAGAGCGTCGTTTTCCGGTGATAATGTTCGCACCGTCGGGACGAACGCGTTCAAGCAGCCTCGATCTTTTGACGAATCTCGCATCGCTCCATGCTGATTGCCTATCGATCACGAACGATAAGGATATTGCCGAAGCGTCGCCGTCTTGTCTCAAATTGTCTGAGGATATTCCGGAATTGCTGACGCCGATCCCGTTCATTATTCCCGCCCAGATGTTCGCAGCATATCTGTCGGCAGCAAAGGGCCTCGATGCAGATGCACCGCGTTCGCTAAAGAAAGTAACTAAAACACTTTAGGTCATTCATGCTCTGAAGCCGCGCTCAGCAATGCTTCGCGCATCGCACCTGCATTGCTCCACCTGTGTTCCACTTGCTTTGCAAGGGCGGTTTCGATTATGGCGGCGACCTTCGGCGGAATGTCCGGAACTCTTTGAGCCATCGGGATGATCGGCTTTTCAAAGATCGCCCTGACGGTTTCCGAGATTCCTGCCTTTGGGCTAATGTCGAGGGCATGTGCGGCGGTGATCAGGCTGTAAGCCGTCATTCCGACCGCGTAGATATCGGACGGCGGACGAACTTCCTTAAAATCGCGAACTTGCTCAGGCGGCATATAGGCGATAGTTCCGGCTACATCGCCAACCATCGTTACACCGCTCATTCCGGTCTGTTTGAAACTCTTCGAAAGTCCGAAGTCAGTCAGTTTTGCGACCGAGTTCGGGTATCGGCCCTCGATAAGGATATTCTGTTCTTTGATGTCGCGATGGACGAAGCCGAGTTCATGAGCAAACTGGAGAGCCGCAAGTGTTTGCTCTATGATCTGTACAGCCTCGCGCCAGTTCAGCCTTCCGCCGTGGTGCTTTGCCATCTGTGCCGCATCCATACCCGCAACGAACTCGCTTACCAGATAGACCATACCATTGTGCGTTCCGTGCTCGATGTAGCTGACAATATGCGGATGCCGAAGCGACGCAGCAACCTCGATCTCGCGCATAAACCGCTTCAGAGACTGCTCACTTACCGCTACCTCGGGCAGCAGCGTCTTGATCGCCACGGCGCGGCCGTCCTTCTCAGCTCGGGCAAGCATAACACTGCCCATTCCGCCTTTGCCCAGCAGGCGTATCATCTGGTAGTGCGGCACGGGCTGCGGATTATCTTTTAATCGTTCACGGCACGCCTCACAGACGTATGTAAGTTTGTCGTCAGCCGCGGACGCCTCAACACTTTCAGGCGCGCCGCAGTTAAGGCACTTTACCGCAACAAGCGAGGTTGCAGTTTTTAGAAATGGGTCTTCAACAGTGCCGCTTCCGATCTGATCGGCAATGACCTCGACCTCAAGAACGGTCTCGCCGCCTTGGATCCGGTCACCGCTCTTCAGATAGGCAGTATCAACTCTAAGGCCGTTGACAAAGGTGCCGTTGGTCGAACCAAGGTCGCGGATGAAAGCCTGCGGCGGTGCGATCTCGATAATGCAGTGATGGCGGGAAAAGAAGCGGTCCTCCGGCAGGCAGAACTGCGAATCCTCGCCTCTTCCGATCATAAATGTATCGTGCTGATCGAACGAGAAGGAACGCCCAGTTTGAGGCCCCGCAATCACATTTAGGCTAACGCGCATTTAGATCGAAAGACTCAACGGATACCGCCGAGGAAGATCGCGGCACCGTACAGAACAAAAATAAGGATCGCAACCGCGATAAACGCCCCGCCGGTGATAAGGCCGGCCATCGCTAATCCCTTGCCTGTATATCTTTGCGGATCGTTCTTGATCTGCGACAAAGCGATGATACCGGTAATGACCGCTGCGGGCGAAAGCAGCACACCTGACCAACAGCACCACCCAACGGTAACGCTGGCGATCCCAAGGCACAAAGAAACGACCGGAAGAGTCTGCGTGGGAGCCATTTGCATCGGATATTGCATCTGCTGGCCCTGCCACGGTGCCGGTGATATCGGACCCGGCGTCGGCTGCGAAGGCCAACCCGTCGGATTGGTAGAGCGAACATCGTTGATCATCAACGTCGGCGGTGAATCGTCGCGGAATGTTCCGGGCTCAACAGCCTGCACCAGAAGCAGTTCACCGTCGTCGAGACAAAAGTTAAGGTCTGCGTCGGTGTACGTTCGCCTGCATTTTGGACACTGCTTCATATAGCTCAACGACGGATCTGAAGGTCTTTGAACGCGATCTTGACGCCGTCACCCGAATACAACCCCACGACGCCGCCCTTGTAGCCATAAACATTCTTTATCGAATTGACCATCTCGCCATTGATGTACAGCTCGATCTTATCGGGACCGTCCCGTACTTCAAGTGTATTCTCATCCGCCCCCGACTTTATCGCATCAGACTTTGTCCACGAAACGACAGGCTTCTCGTCACCGGGAATATGATGCACAACTTCGTATTTCTGATTTTTTGTATTGATCAAGAAGGCATACCCCTGCTGGAGTGGTGTCGGGTTACTGTGAAACACCAGTCCATAGCCCAGGCGTGAATCAGCATTGTCCATATTTCTGAGGGTTACCCGCGTATCGGCATTCTCGGTCGTGTACTCGGCCGTCGCTGCCAAGACGTAATAGTATCCCTTCTGTTTGGAACCCATGATCAATTCGCCGTTCCTGAACTCGGTCGTGCCGAATTGCGAATTCGGCCTTACCCACTCCGAAAGATCTAGGTTCTCGACATCGTTACGCGTTGAAGTGTTCGTGGAATTGGCGGATGTATTCGAGTTCTTATTCCCGGGCAGAAGGCCGCCGCTGTTTGATTTTGAATTGGCGTTCTTGTTGGCTTCTTCCTGTTCCACCTGCGACCCGAGGTAGAACAGGCCGACGATACCGCCGCCGCCGCACATGACAACCAATGCTCCAAGGATCAAAAGAACCCAAAGCCATGTTTTTGACGACTTTTTCGGCTGCATCGAGTACGAAGGCTGCGGCGGAGCAGTATTCCAAGCGGCCTGAGATGCGACCGGCATCTGCGGCTGATTAGTGATCCTGGGCTGATTCAGCAGCACAGTTTCGGGCATTTGCTCGCCGGCGGCTTGCGTCAGGACAGAACCATCGTCAAGACAAAAGTTAAGATTGGGGTCAGTGTAGGTCTTCTGGCATTTCGGACAAACTTTCATTTGATCTCCTCAGCAGTATCATCAAATATATGACACGAACGGCGTTATTATACGCACAAATCTTGATAAACGCGACTTTACAGTGGAAGTTTCGGAAATCGATCAGAGTGTTTGTCCGCAACGGCCGCAAAACTTTATTTGTGCCGGATAAATGCCTCCGCAACGTGGACACAGGCGTTCTGCCTGCGGTGGAAGCGATCGGGAAGTGCCGAAATTCGGAGTGCTTGCCGACATAAACGATGCAGGCGAACTTATACTAAAGCCGCAGCGGCCGCAGAACCGCGAGTTCTCCGGCAGGCGCGCAAGGCACCGCGGACACGGAAAGGTTTTGGGCGTCTCCGCAGGCGAGATCAAAACAAAGTTCCCGCCGCCGCAGCGGCCGCAAAACCTGACGCCTTCCGCGTATCTTGCATTACAATTCGCACAAGCAACGATGCCGGGCATCAAGCTCGAATACGGCGATCCGCCGGTGCTCGTCCCTTCGGACGGCGACGGTTGGCTCGCGCTCGCCGAATGAATGGGCCGAAGCTGGGCTTGTATCACCTGTTCGTTCGAGCCCGGGCGGATTTCGATCACACGTTCGTCATCCTTCTCACCCGCTTTTGAAACTCGAAGAATATGCTGGCCGGGCGGTATGTCACCCAGAACAACACGCCCCGAACTGCCGACGCTCGCTTTTCGTTCATCATCAATATAAACCTCAGCATTAACGGGGCCCAGAATAACAAGCCTTGCCGAACCCGAGCGTTTCTGGTCATCGACGTCCGCAGCCGCATCTTCGAGAGCATCTATCCATTCGGCGACAGATCCGAATCGGAGGTCTCGATCCGTTTCAAGCGACCGCATTATCACTCGATCCACATCCGGCGGAATATCCGATCGAAGCGATGCAAGCGGCTCCGGCTTATTCATGATCTTTTGCATTATCAGCTGCATCAGTTCGCCGGTGAAAGGCGTGCGGCCGCCCAGCATCAGATACGCGATCGTGCCAAGTGCATAAAGGTCGGCGCGTTTGTCGATACCGATCTCGGGCTGCATCTGTTCGGGAGCCATGAACTCGGGCGTTCCGATGATCCCGCGTGACGACGGTGTGGCATTTGACGATACGTCAGTGACCGTATGACTAACGACTTTCGCCAGCCCGAAGTCACCCACCTTTACAAAGCCGTCGCCGCCTTTGCCTTTCTGCATTATGAAGATGTTTGCAGGCTTGAGGTCTCGATGCAGTATGTTCAGATCGTGAGCGGCCTCGACGCCGTCAGAGATCTGCCGCAGGAGATGCACGGCACGCTTGACGGGCAGCGTACCTTCACGCCGAAGCAGCTTGTGAAGCGTCTCGCCTTCGACATACTCCATCACCAGATAAAAGATGCCGTCCGCACTTTCGCCAAAATCTGTAACGCTTACGGTGTTCGGATGCTGTATCGATGCCGCCGCCTGTGCTTCGCGCTCGAACCGCACGATCGCTTCGCCTTCCTGCAGATCCTCGCTGTTGAGCAGGTCGGGCCGAACGGTCTTTACAGCAACCATTCGTTTATCGAATTTTGTATCTTTGGCGAGATAGACCTGACCCATCGCGCCGCGGCCGAGCCTTGTTTCAAGCAGATATCTGCCTGCCAGCATCTGGTCGCCGGGGAGCGTTGCTTTTGTCGCCGTTTGATCGGACGGACACAAAAGTACATCGTCGCTCAAACATTTCTCACATTGCGGACATTCCCTCATCGTCAATTAGATTTTGAAGCCAAATAGCGAAAAATCCAAGTGTATGCTGTATCGCAACACGTTTGAGGCCTCAATATTTTGAGCCGCAAGGATAACACGATGCTTAGTTTTGCGTTTCTTTTCTCGTTTGCTATAATCCGATTTTGTTTCTGGGTCGTTAGCTCAGTTGGTAGAGCAACGGACTCTTAATCCGTGGGTCGCAGGTTCGATCCCTGCACGGCCTACCAGATAAAAAAGGCAAGAGGAAAGTCATCCTTTTGCCTTTTTCATTGGGTCAAACCTTATCCCGCCAAAGGAGTACCTCTTCTCGAAGGATCGGATTCTGTTGAAAGCTCCCTGTCTCGCCGTGAGCACGCGTCGCCCTTTGAATGTGCCAATAACTCAGGCCCAGCTTTCCGACGGCCCTGACGTATCGTGAGCGGGCCAACGCTTTGCCGGTGAATATTCCGCTGAGGATCCAGCCGGTACTGCGGAATGCCGATGTCGCTTTCTCTGCCAGTTCCGGCGAGATCAGGCCGCGTGCGATGTCAATAGCAAGCATTTCCTTCACGATCTTATGCTGCCTCCACATTATATAAAGTGCAAAGCAAACGAATATGAAGAAAAACGGCACTTCAGCAACAATATAACCAATAAGGAACGCACCGCCGCCTCCGACGGACGCCATTCCATTCCAAAGGGCATGAAGAGAGACCGCTCCGAAGTAACCCAATATGGGCATGAGAATCTTGACTATCTTGTTATGCGATTCCCTCGAAATACCGCAACCGATGCCTGTCATCGACGTAAAAGTAACATGAGCGAACGGTGACAGCACACCGCGAAGGAAGACCAGAACCGCTACGCTTCCGGCATCGCCGGAACCGACCGCCCGGCCGTAATACAGCACATTCTCGACAGTTGCAAAACCAAGAGCGATAACGCCGGCAAACACAATTCCGTCAAGGATGTCGTCAAAATATCGCCTGAAGAAGATAAGCAGCAGGACGACACCGATCCCCTTTGACCCCTCTTCGACGATCGGGGCGCTAAAGACGGCTCCCGCGATCTCGCCTAGTTCAGGCCCGGCCGCCATCGATACCACCGCACCGACCAACGTATTTATAATGAACGAGACCACAACCGCGACCAGCGCACCCCATAGGAATGCCATGCCAAGCAGCTAAACCGGCTCGGGATCGTAACGATCAAGCCATATTATCGGCAAAATATAGACCATTGCCGGCAAGAACGCGATAACGGCAGCGATCACTGCTGCCACAGGGCCTACACTGAGGAACATAAGCCCGATAACGATCGACCCCAGAAATACGATAAGGAATAACGAGATCCCGATGCCGACATACTTGCCTGTCTTGCTCGCTTCGATCTTTGGCGGAGCGGCTCCGCCGAGGCCGAAGGATGCTATTGAATTTTGCATACTCTTCGGCTGACGCGAAACAGTATCGTCAAACTGCTCTATCTGAGCCTCACGCGTCACCGCTGCCGGAACTTCCGACTCAGCAATACGGACGTTGGCAGTTACACCGTTCGAGCCGAACTGAATAACATCGCCGTTATTGAGTCTGGCGGTAGTTATCCTTGAGCCGTTCACGAAAGTGCCGTTTGTACTCTGATTGTCACTAATGTAAAATCCGTCGGACCGTGCCTCGATAAATGCGTGCTGTTTTGAGGCGATCCTCTCAACCAACGGATCGAACCTCACCGTGCAGGCCTCGCTCCGCCCAATGGTCATAAAACCTGTTTGCAGGTCAAAGCTCTACCCCGCCAGTGTTCCGGCATTCACGGTAATGTCCAGTTTCATAATGCGATGATAAGTGCAAACGCTGAAAAGTCAAGCAACATCACGACAAATACTCGAACGATACTGTTGCTGAAAAAGCAAAAGCCGCTATCCGACTCCGGATGCGGCTTTTACCGTAATTCTCCTGCCTTCAGGCCGCGTTATGAGACCATACGTTCGGCCTCATCGCGCATTGCCAACTCGAACCTGCCGGGGCCGACCTTTTTGAAGCGAGTGTTGCGGCTGAGTGTTACCGCAACTGAGATCGTAGGATTGTTTCCCTTGAATTTCATCCCGCCTGCGATCAACGCGTTATAGAGTTCATTCACATGCATTGCACGGCCGGCCTCACGCAGAAGGAGCGTACACGCCTGTGTGATGGTGCGGTCGCTGAAACGCTCGCTCACGGGCTCAAAATCAACTTGGCGAAGCGGCGGGCGGCGATGCTGATTCATATAAGCAACACTACCCTTTGGCTCGATATTGTCCCGATCTCGATCGGCGCGTCCCGATACATTTCCGATCTGATATTCATCATCGATCGAGAGCCGCGTCGGACGATGCGAACCATCGGCAGACCCGCTGCTCACAAGCAGTGCAAAGATCGCCTGTTCGGTCTTGGTCGCAGCTTCCTCGTGGGCCGCGATCTGCTCGCGAACCTCCAGAACTTCCCTCTGGATCTCCTGGAGCTTATTCGTAAGCCGGCTTTGAGCATTCCGAGTTTGTTGAAGGCTGCTTTCAAGGGCTGCAATGAGATTTTCGTCTACCATAATGTTAGGAAATGAAAGAAGTTCAGCGGTGTGAACGGTGTTTTTTCCGAATGAAGATCGTTACGAATTTCGTTGAACGACGAATACTAAGATCGCCTCTAATGCAGAACGATACTCTGTTTCGGGTAAAACTTCAAGACTTTTTCTTGCGCGGGCCAAATAAGAGTCAGCCTCGCTCTGAAGCTGCTCAATAATGCCGCCGCTGTAAAGCCGGCGTACAAGTTCGCCGCGCGAGATGCTTTCGTAACTTCCGTCATTCATCACGCGATCAAGGTCAGCACGCGATGCGGGCTGCTTCTGTATCAAACGAATGAACGGCAATGTGAGCTTGCCTTCAAGCAGATCTGATCCCGCTGATTTGCCGATCGTGTCGTCTTCGCTCGTTACATCAAGAAGGTCGTCGGCAAGCTGGAATGCAATGCCGAGATCCATTCCAAACTCGCGCATTGCTGAGACTGTTTCGTCCGAAGCACCTGCCATTATTGCCCCGATCTCACAGCAACCCGAGAAAAGATACGCCGTTTTGCGCCGAAGAATATCAAAATACGCGTCCTCAGAGATATCCGCATTGCCAATGACAGTAAGCTGTATCAGTTCGCCTTCGGTCATCTTGCGGGTCAGCCGCGTCAGGATGTCGAGAATACGGAGCGAACGCTCGCCTAAACTCGTCTCAAATGCCGACATATAGAGCCAGTCGCCCATTAAAACGGCTAACTGATTTCCGAAGCGGGCATTGACCGAGGCTCGGCCGCGACGCGTATCAGCATTATCAATAATGTCGTCATGAACCAGCGTCGCCGTATGTAGCATCTCCATCACTGTTGCCATGCGAATCACGCCTTCGCGGCTGCCTTCACCGCCTGCGGCATAAGTGCTGAGGATCATCAAGGCCGGCCTGATACGCTTGCCGCCCGACGAGCGGATGTATTCGCCAAGATGCTCTACGATCGAGATGTTCGAACTCGCCTGCCGTGTGAACTCGACATCTACGAGGCTCATTTCGCGTTCAATAAGACCGAGGATGCCGCCGGCCTGCGACATCGCCTCTTGTTTTATAGCTGCGGTTCGGTCGGTCATATTAGTTCGTACGATAGTTGTCGAATGTCATATCGATGCCGAAATCCTTCACCTTCAGAGCGCTGATAACCTGCTGAAGAGTGTCGCGATCTTTACCGCTGACACGCACGGTCTCGCCTTGTATCGACGCCTGCACCTTAAATTTACCATCCTTGATAAATTTGACTACCTCTTTTGCTTTATCGGTGGGAATTCCCTGTTGGATCTTGACGAGCTGCCGCACTGTTCCGCCGGCCGCCGACTCAACCTTTTGATAGTCAAGTGCCTTGAGCGAAACGCCGCGTTTCACGAGCTTTGTCTGCAGAATGTCGTTCATATTTCGCAGTCGGGTTTCGTCCTCAGCCGTGAGCAGCAGATCCTTGCTTTGCAGCTCGACCGAAGCCTTGCTTCCCTTAAAGTCGAATCGCTGCGATATCTCCTTCACGGTTTGATGTATCGCGTTGGTTACCTCTGCGTAATCGGTCTTGGAGACAATATCAAATGAATTCTCTTTTGCCATAACAATGATATTGCCACGAATGCATGAATAAGACGAACTACACGGGGCGAACTTTTTCGGCTGCGAATCGTCAGTTGGCGGCCGGACTCACTGCGAAAAGATCGAGAAAATTCTGCGTCGTCCGCTCCGCCACGGTTTCGAACGAAACGCCGTAAAGATCAGCGAGGAACTTCGCAGTGTGGACGACCATTGCAGGCTCATTTCGTTTTCCCCGAAACGGAACGGGCGTAAGATAGGGACAGTCGGTTTCGACCAGTAGTCTGTCCAAAGGAACGATACGTGCGGCTTCACGTAATTTATCAGCTTTCTTGAATGTAATGTTGCCAGCAAAGGAGATATAAAACCCAACTTCGAGTAACACTTGAGCCATTTTGGCAGTTCCGCCAAAGCAATGCATGACTCCCGGAACGCGGACACTCGTGTCCGCATCGCCGGCTCGTCCGGCGAGATCGCTTTCGTGCTTCGCACTCATGCGGAGAGGAGTGTCCCCGCTCCGCCCGAATTCGTTCGTCAATATCTCGACAGTTTCATCATCCGCATCGCGGCTGTGAATTATCACCGGCAAGCCGAGTTCTATTGCCTTTCGTATCTGCCGCCTAAAAACTTCCCTCTGAACGTCCCGCGGACTGTGGTCGTAATAATAATCAAGCCCGATCTCGCCCCACGCAATGACCTTCTCGGAACTCTTTACAAGATCGATCAAATGAGCTTCCGCGGCATCATCGTATAGCTTCGCATCATGCGGGTGGACGCCGACCGCCGCGAACACGTTGTCGTATTTTTCCGCGACCGCAACCGCCCGAGCTATCTCGCCGGTGTGCGGATCGCCCGTCCCCACATTCAGCATCGCCACAACGCCCGCTTCCCTCGCGCGCTCAACGACCGCATCCCGATCTTCATCGAACTGCGGCCCGTCAATATGACAATGTGTATCTATAAGTCTCAAACAACTTCAAAGGATGATCGGGCCGTCAACCAACGAACGTAGATGTGAACCGGGCCGACCAAACTAACGCCCATTTTAGTTTGGTCAGCAGCTTCCGATTCCAGATTATTTCAACCTCGCTCCGATCTCGACGTCTTCGAGGAAGGTTGCGAGGGCCGGATTCGGGCCGGAGTCGTCCTCGAGCGAGGCGGCACAGATCATTCCTTGGGATTCGAGGCCGCGCATTTTTCGGGGCTTTAGATTGGCGACGACGACGACCTTACGGCCGATGAGCTTCTCGGGTTCGTAGTATTCGGCGAGGCCGGCAAGTATTTGCCGCGGCTTTTCTTCGCCGAGGTCTATCTCAAAACGCAGGAGTTTGTCCGCGTTCGGGATACGTTCGGCGACCTTTATCTCGCCGACGCGCAACTCGACCTTCAGGAAATCATCGATGGTGATGAAATTATCTATTATCTCGACAGGCTGTGCGGAGCCAACTAACTGGCCGCCCACTGACGCAGGCGGTTCTGACTTGATCTCATTCATAATCTTTATTTTATCCAACCTCGGGAAAATGCCCGCAACTTCTCCGACCGCAGTATCCCTAAGGAGGCCGCCCCATTTAAGTCCCGCAGGATCGATCTTTGAGACGTCATCGGCAAGCCCAAGCTGTTCATAAATCTTACGCGACGAATCCGGCATCACAGGATGAAGCAGCACGGCGAGCCAGCGAATGGCCTCCGCCGAGCGATAGAGGACGGCGTTCAGCAATTCGGCCTGCACATCATCTTTTGCCAAATTCCAAGGCTTAGCGTCGGAGATCATCTTATCGACGTGTGCGATGACGGACCAAACAGTTTCGAGTGCCCGGCTGAGGTCAAAGCTATCGAACCGCTTCAGATATTCATCGCGTGCATCGCTAAGCAGCGACTGCAGTTTACTGTCATCAATATCGATTCCTGCGTCTTTGGCCGCCTCTCTCCCATTCGCCGAGATCGTGCCGTCCGGTATCATTCCGCCGCGATACTTTACGATCATCGACAACGTGCGGCTCACGAGATTGCCGATGCCGCTCGCAAGGTCGGCGTTCGCACGGTCGATCAAATTCTCGTATCCGAACTTGCCATCCTGCCCGAAGACGATCTCACGAAGAGCAAAGTATCGAACCGCATCCACCTGAAAGTATTTGTGCAGCACATCGACCTCGATAACATTGCCCAAGGTCTTACCCATCTTCCGTCCCCGCGCGTCGAGCCACATTCCGTGTGCAAAGACCGTCTGCGGTATCGCAAGGCCGGCGGCATTGAGGAACGAGAACCAATAAACCGTATGGAACCGCAAAATATCCTTTCCGACAATGTGCGTGACGTTCGTCCAATACTTCTCAATTGCGTCAGGAACGGCATTAGCATTGCCGTACCCAAGTGCGGTGATGTAATTCGACAGAGCGTCGAGCCAAACATACATTACATGTTCGTCATCACCCGGAACCGGAATGCCCCAAGCAACCGAGCTCTTCTGTCGGCTTATCGAAAGATCCTGAAGGCCTCGGCCAATGAAAGCAAGCACCTCATTCCTGCGGGCCTCGGGCCGTACCAGTTCCGGTTTGCGGCCGATCAGCTCGGTCAGGAACTCTTCGTAGTCGGAAAGCCTGAAGAAATAGCTCTCTTCGGCAACCTTTTCCAACGTACGTTCATGGATCAGGCAGAAAGGAACGTCAGAGCCGTCGGGTGTGAACATCCCATCCTCGGTCTTGAACTCGGCACACGGAGCGCAGAACCATCCTTCATAAAAACCTTTGTAGATAGTGTCGTTGCCCTTGGGCGTCTTATTCTTAGCGATCTCACGCCAAAAGTGCTGCGCGCCTTGATAATGGAACGGCTCAGAGGTTCGCATGAAAATGTCATAGCCGCCGTGCACGCCATCAAGCCCAAAGTCCGCGAACATTCGCTTGAGCTCACTTGAGATCAGATCGACCTGTTCCTTCGGCGAGCGTTGATGTGTTTCGGCGGCACGCTGGATATTGATGCCGTGTTCGTCGGTGCCTGTGAGAAAGAATGTATCGAACCCGCGTTGCCGCTTGTAACGGCGGATCGTGTCGGCAACCATTGTCGTATAAAGATGACCAAGGTGCGGCAGGCTGTTCGCGTAATAGATCGGAGTTGTAATGTAAAACGTTTCCGGCATTAAGAAATATCTTTTAAGGTTAAACTTTTGACGTCGTACTCGCTGAAGACCCTATCGTCCGAAATGATCGTCATATCCTCAACCATTGCTTGCGTTATCAGAAGGCGATCGAAAGGGTCTTGATGTTTCTGAGGAAGTGAATGAACCCTTGTAACATGACACAGGTCAATGCGAAGATGCCGATATCCGGATTGCCGGACTCGGTCGGCAAAAAAGATCTCAGGGATCTCCGGAAGCTTCAGCTTTCCCAAACCGTATTTGATCGCCGCTTCCCATGCAGAAGCATCCGATAAATAAAGATGCTTTGAATCAGTGTCCTCTAAAAATGCCCTCGCGTTCGACGAAATGCTGCTCCGGCCCGAGAGAAACCATAGAAATACCTGCGTATCAACCAAATATTTCATTCGCCTTTGCACCCAGTCTCATCAGGAAATATTTTCGGGTCGCTCATGAGTTCAAGGATATCTTCCGGCAGTTCATTGAAATCATCTGCCATCCATATCTTCCCTTTGTCCATTCCGAACCGGCTTTTTTCTTCACTCTCAACCGGGATCAAGCGTACCTTTGGTTTGCCGGCCTTGGCAATGACAACTTCCTGGCCGCTCAAGGCAAGTTCGATCAACTTACTTAGCTGCGATTTCGCTTCATGTATGTTGACAGTTGTCATATCTTTACCGCGTCCACAGCATATTGTCATATTCTTAGCTAATTAGGTCAATGACATTAGCTAAGTCATCTGAATCGCAGCTTATCCGCAGTTGAAAACTCGTCAGCGGCATTATAACGCGGCATTTTAGGTGCGTTCGCGATCTTGATGCCGAATGCCAAAGCGAATTCGGCTTCTTGTATCATCGCCGAAGTGTCCCACCACTCGAAATATTCATCCGACGGCTGATGATAGTGCTTCGCCACATAATCGCGTCCGAAAGCCTCCGCTTCGGCGGTCGGCTTTTCAATAAATCCAGAACCGTGTTCGAAGTTGACCGCAGGAACTCCGACCTTCGCAAAAGGAAAATGATCCGAGCGGAAGAACAGCCCCTGCTCCGGGCTTGGATCTGCTTGAAGTTCAAGGCCTCGTTCTCTTGCCGCATCGTTGATCTGCGCGATGATCGACGATCGGTCGGCTCCGAGAGGTATGAAGTCGCGAACCTTACCGAAGAAATTCACGCCATCCAGATTGATATTTGCTGCGGTTTTGTTCAACGGAACCAGCGGATGAGAAACATAATACTCCGCTCCGAGAAGCCCTTGCTCCTCGGCGGTCGTGAATAAAAAGAGAAAAGACCTCTTCGGCCGCTGTTTGACAGGCGTCTTTGCCAAAACCTCCGCGATGCCGAGCATGGCCGCGACGCCTGATGCATTGTCATACGCTCCGTTATAGATCCTATCGCCCGCGCTATCCGGTTCGCCGATACCAAGGTGATCGTAGTGCCCCGAGAAGATAACGAACTCGCGTTTCAGTGTCCGGTCACTTCCTTCGACAATGCCCACAACATTCGGTGAACTGATCCGTTTGACCTCGCTCTTGATGTCGATAGACGCCGTCAGCCCTGTCTCGACCGGTCTGAAATCGCGGTGCTTTGCTTGATTTTGTAGCTCTTTTAAATCGAGCCCTGCTGACGACAGAAGCCGCGTCGCGGCAGCCTCGCTGATCCACGCACGCATTTTCAAGAATGGCTTCCTGTCATCCGGCTCCCGAAGTATCTCGTATCGCCAACCGCCGTTCGAAGCGCGTACAACATTCCAGCCGTAGCCTGCGGAACTGTTCGTATGCACAAGGAGGACGCCGGCAGCACCATGCCGTGCGGCTTCCTCAAGCTTGTAAGTCCAGCGGCCAAAATAAGTTAGGGCTTTACCTCCGAAAAGGTCAGGCTCATCTGCCGTCGCCGGCGGATCGTTGACCAATATCACCAAGATCTTGCCCTTATACTGATCGACCGCACCTTTGTAGTCGTTCCATTTGTATAACGGGGCGTCGATACCGTAACCCATGAATACGATTTCCGCGTTCACGGAAACTTCGCCTATCTGGGCCTCGGTCGACGCAACAAGATCATCACCGAACTTGAATTCTGACTCTTCGCCGCCCGCAGATCCTTTAACCAAAAGTCGAGTATCCGGATCGGCTTTCAGACCGATCAACCCAACCTCTTGAAAGTAACTGCCTTTATTTGCAGCTTTTACACCTGTCGCCCTAAGGTTCTGCTCGATGAATTTGGCAGCGCGGTCACCGCCCTCGGTTCCCGGTCCGCGCCCCTGAAATTCGTCGGAAGAAAGGGTCTTTACCCTCTCTCTCATTCTCGAACTATCAAACTTAGATGTCAGGTCCTGAGCAGCGACGCTGACAACAAGCAAAAAGACAGTGATAAACCACTTGAATGATCTATACATAACTTATTCTTACAGCCTAGGTTAGCCCTTTATCAGCGCCATCGCTTCGGCTCTTGTTCTCGGGTCCTTTCGGAATCCGCCCAAAACGGCTGAGGTTATTGTCTTGGATCCCGGCTTCTTAACTCCGCGAAGCGTCATACAGGTATGTTCAGCCTCGATAACGACCATCACGCCGACAGGAGCGAGTTCATCGAAAAGTGTTTTCGCGATCTGCTGGGTAAGCCGTTCCTGTACCTGCAGTCGGCGGGCAAAGACCTCGGCGATCCGAGCTAATTTTGAAAGCCCAACAATACGGCCGTCCTTCGGAATGTACGCGATGTGGCACTTCCCCGTGAACGGGGCAAGGTGATGCTCGCAGATCGACGAGATCGAAATATCCTTCACGAGCACCATTTCGTCGTGCGAATCGCCAGGCAACGGCACGATGAATTCGCTCGGATCGACCCACATGCCTTCCGTCAATTCGGCATAAAACTCTGCGACTCGTTCCGGCGTCCGCTTCAAACCGTCTCGGTCAGGGTCTTCACCGATGCCTTCAAGCATCAACCGAACACCGTCTGCGATCTTCTTTAGATCAACCTTCTTAACATTCTTTCTTGCCATATCGAATAGTTGAGTTTAGCGGTTTTGACGGCAAATCGCTATAATTAGCGTTCATTTTACTAGGCTTTTTTTGACAATGACCATCACAGAGATACAAGAGATACTTCAAAAGACCGTGAAGGCCGCTGCGTGGGAGGCGTTCAATATCGATCTCGCAACCGTGGCTGTTGAAACGCCGCCGAATGCGAGCCTTGGCGATGCAGCATTCCCCGCGGCATTCGAGATAGCAAAGATCGTCAAGCAGCAGACCGGCGAAAAGCAAAATCCGCGAGCAATCGCCGAAACGCTGAAGGCCGCGATCGACGGCCTCTCTATGATCGGCCATACAGAGATCGCCGGTCCGGGCTATTTGAACGTTTTCTTCGACCGTGCGTCTTTCCTTACCGAAAATGCCGATGCTGCACCATTGGCAGATATCGGCAGGAACTCGGCAAAGGTCTGTATCGAGCATACGTCGGTCAACCCGAATAAGGCTGCTCACATCGGGCACGTACGAAATTCAGTACTCGGCGACACCTTCCGACGCATTCTAACCGCGACAGGAAAACAGGTTGAAGTGCAAAACTATATTGATAACACGGGCGTGCAGGTTGCAGATGTAGTGGTCGGTTTTATGTACATCGAGGATCGCGACCTCGATGCAATAAAGGCGCTCGATGCTGAACTAAAGGCCGCCGGAAAGTCATTCGACTACTACTGCTGGGATCTCTATGCGAAGGTCGGTCAAGCCTATCTTGAGGACGAAGAATTGAAGGCAAAGCGGGCCGAAGTACTTCACCTGATCGAAGAAGGCGGCAATGCGACCGCCGATCTTGCCGACTATGTGGCAACGCGCAATGTTGAGTGCATTCTCGACACAATGGAACGCCTCTCGATACGATATGACCTGCTGCCGCGCGAGAGCGAGATCCTGCACCTGCACTTCTGGGATAAAGCTTTTGAACAGATGAAGCAGCTCGGCGTGATCTATTTTGTAGAGGACGGCAAGCAGAAAGGCTGTTGGGTGATGCCTTTTGAAGAGCACGCCGGAACGGATGAGCACGAAACAGACAAGATCCTTGTAAGGTCAAACGGCACAGTTACTTACACCGGTAAGGACATTGCCTATCAGATGTGGAAGCTGGGCATTTTAGGCCTTGATTTCAACTACCGGCGATTTTTCCGTTATGCAGACGGCAAAGAGGTTTGGATCACGACAAGCATACCGCCGGCAAACAACAAAGATGCGGGCTCACCGCCCGATTTCGGCGGCGGCGAATCGATCTACAACGTCATAGACACGCGGCAATCTTACCCGCAAGAGATCGTAAAAAAGGGCGTTGCGGCTATCTCGCCCGAGCGCGGCGAAAAGGCGAGCGTACATCTCGCATACGAAATGGTGGCTCTTTCGCCGGCTGCAGCGGAGCAGCTCGGGTTTGAGCTTTCGGACGACGACCGCAAGCGGACATTTATCGAGATGAGCGGCCGCAAAGGACTCGGTGTAAAAGCTGACGACCTGATCGACCGGCTCGAAGCCAACGCGCTCAAAGAGGTAGATCTGCGGAATCCCGAAGACTCTCTCGCTGTGAAAGAGCATATCGCGCATCAGATCGCGGTCGGCGCATTGCGTTACTTTCTGCTCAAGTTCACGCGAACCACCGTCATCGTCTTTGACTTTGACGAAGCCCTTTCATTTGACGGTGAGACCGGTGCTTTCTGCCAATATTCGGCGGTCCGAGCGAACTCTATCTTCCGCAAACTTGCCGCAGAAGGCGGGTATAAAGGGCTTGCCGGCCTCAGCCGCGAACAATTGGAGCGTGTCCTGTCCGGCGATCCGGAAACTGATGTTTGGGCGCTATTGGTGCTGGCGTGTCGGCTTGATGAGACAGTTCGGCAGGCTGCAAAGGCGGCTGAACCGGCGATCTTGGCAAAATATACCTTCAATCTCGCCAAAGCGTTCAATTCATTCTATCGCGATCATAAGATCGTTTCGGAACCTGACGCCGCAAAGCGAGAGGTCTTGATCGCTGTTGCCGATGCGGCGAGGCGTTCATTAACGGCCGCACTCAACACTTTGGGCATTGATGTGCCGGTGAAGATGTAAAATCCGGCAAGCGGTTCCAAACTTTGTACTTGCCGATCACGCGGTGCTAAAATCTCATTGTCCGAAACCGGATAGATTTTGCGGAATTATAAAAAAGGAGCTGAACTATGGACGAAGTATTGGAGCTTGAAGCGGAAGAGACATTTGGGTCTTCGGAAGACGCGGAGAACGAATTCAGTTTTGGCGGCGATGGTGACGGAAGCGACGGTGACGATGACGAAGCGTCAGACAGCGACGGAACCGACGGCGACGATGACGACGCTGACGGCGACGGCACGGACGGCGACGGCTCTGACGGCGACGGCACGGACGGTGACGGATCCGACGGAGAGGACGACTCTGACGGCGACGGAACCGATGGAGACGACGACAATGATTCAGACGGGACAGACTAGCCCGCAGGAAATAGGACAAACGGCTCCAACTACTCTCGAGGAGTTGTTGGAGCCATTTTCTTTATCGGATTTTTTTGATCTCTTTGGTGAGAATTTCATATACGTGCCGGGCGTCGAAGGAAAGTTTTCAGGCCTCTTTCCCTGGGAGGTGTTGAATACGGTTCTGCGGCAGCACCGGCTTCATCATCCGCGACTGCGCGTCTTTCGCAACGGCGAACTTGTCCCGTCATCGAAGTACCTTAAGACGAATACGGGCCGCAAATCACGTTCGACCGTTTCGCGTATGATGCCCGCAGAATTGATCTCGCAGCTGCAGAAAGGCGCGACGCTTGTCGTCGATGCGGTCGATGAACTCTATGATCCACTCACCGATCTGGCCGCCGCTCTTGAGCTTGTCTTCAAAGAGCACATTCAAGTCAATCTCTACGCCGGATGGCATACTTCGCCGGGATTCAATGTTCATTGGGACGATCACGATGTTCTGATCTTGCAGCTTTCAGGACGAAAGGCGTGGGCCGTATATGGCGAGACCAGAAAGCACCCTCTCGCAAATGATGTCGTCAAGGATAAAACGCCGCCCGAGAAGCCGATATGGGAAGCAACTATCTCCGACGGCGACCTGCTTTATCTGCCGCGCGGGTTTTGGCACGTAGCGACGCCTCTTGACGAGCCGTCATTGCACCTGACGTTCGGGATACCGAACCGCACGGGAGTTGATCTGTTCACTTGGTTCGCCCGCCAATTGAGAAATGAGGAGATATTTCGCAAAGACCTGCCAAAATTCAAGAGTGATGAGGATCGAAAGGCTCATTATGAACACCTTTTCGACACGGCGAAACAAAGGTTCACGGACGATCTTATCGCCGAGTACTGGACCGAACACGACGGTAACGCTTCGCCGCGTATTAGACTGAATTTGCCGGACATAGCGTCAAAAAATTACATTGACAACCTGCTCGATCGGTCATTCATACTCGCAACGCCAAGGAAACTAAAGGTCGCAACGAACGGCAATTCACTGGTGATAAAAGCGAATAAGAAAGAATTTCGCTTCCCCGTTGAGGCTCGTGCTGTGCTCGAAACGCTGGACCATCGAAAACCCACGTCAATGGCAGACCTCGTCGAGGCAGCGGCCGGCACTATTGATGCGACCGGCGTTTCATCATTACTGAAAAAGCTCCTCACCGACGGCATCATCACGGCCCTACCACCGGCAAAATAGCGTCAAGCAAACGATGACAGCCTCGCCATACTTCTGTTCCCTTACGTCCCGCCTTGCCGAAGAAGCTTGTTTCGGCACCGGTGTAACCGCCGATATTTGGCTGCTCGTCGAGTGTCCGGAAGCGTGGGAACGTGATGCCGTTAAAGGAAGTTCATTACCGAGCGAGGTCAAAGCGCATCTGAATTCGCTCACCAAAGCGTCGAAAAGGATCCGCGTTCTCCTCATAAAACGCGATCCCAGAACGGACCCGCCGTATCATATCTTCGTTGCCTTTACGAAGGAGAAAGAACAGCGTATCGCAAGCCTGCTGGTCAATGATCACCGAGAACTTCTCACCTTAAGTTCCGACGGCTTGCTGAACGATAAGATCGAGATCGAATATGAGGAATTCCGCTCGCCGCTGTTTCTCGTATGCACGCACGGAAAGCACGATAAGTGCTGTGCAAAGTATGGCTTTGCGACCTACAAGCTTATGCACGATGCTGACCCCGGAAGTGTCTGGCAAACGTCGCACATTGGCGGAGACCGCTTTGCAAGCAACGTGATCAGCCTTCCCACAGGCGTTTATTACGGCCATGTTGACGATGCGGCCGCCCTCTCGATAATTGCGGCTGAGCAGCGCGGCGACATTTTCCTTGAAAATTATCGCGGCCGCACATGCTATGGCCGCTACAGTCAGGTCGGCGAGTATTTCATCCGGCGCGAGAGCGGCATACGTGCTTCCGATGCCCTGCTCCGCCGTTCCGCAAAGGCAGATCGCGAAAAGGCGCTCTGGACGGTACAATTCTCGTCCGCAGATATGCGACGCCGCTACATTGTGACATTTGAAGTTCGCCGTTCGGATCGGAAGGCATTTTTGACGTGTCATGCATCCGAGGAGCGATCGCCGGTCGAGTATCATTTGATCGAGTATCGCGAACTTGAAGAAAAAGCGTCTTTGGACGATTGACTTGCGGCTTGGTTTTTCGGTTTAATTGACAGCAATGAGAACGAACGTCCGATTCAGCAACGCGGGTCTGCTCACATGGTGGTGGCGGATACTCGCGCGTCCGGACGGAAACTAGCATAGGAATACAAAAGTATTTTCGTAATGACGCCGCCTGAGATTTATCTTTTCAGCGGCGTTTTTGTTTTTTTGGATATTGATCGATGACACCAACCGGCCGAAAAAAACTTGTAACAGCCGTGGACACAATGGCGGCCGACCTCCTGACACCGCTTGCCGTGTATCTGATACTCTCAGCGAAGAGCGAACGTTCCTTCTTGCTCGAATCCGTTGAAGGCGGTGAAGCGCTCGCTCGTTATTCATTCATTGGCTCTGAACCCGAGAGTGTGGCCGCAGGCGGCAAGGAAGCGTTCGAGCAAGTGCGGGCTCAAGTAGAAGAATACTTCGTCGAAGCCGCTGCCGATCTTCCTTCATTCATCGGCGGGGCTATCGGCTATCTCGGATTTGACGCCTGCGAGTGGTTCGATCAAGGAATTAAGCCTGCCGAAACTGACGGTGAATGTGCGTTCATGTTCTATCGGACGGTTGTGGCGTTCGACCACGCAAGACAGTTGATCAAGATCATCTCGCTTGCCGAAGAAGGTGATATCGATGCCGCAGAACAGAGAAATTCAAAAGTACGCGAGGCACTGCTCTCGGCCGGCCTTTCGGCCGCCGCGCTCGCACCCAACGCAGCGGCAGCCGATGATGTCCCGCGGATAACATCGAATTGGGCACGTCCTGACCTTGAGGCGGCCGTTGAAGCGGTAAAAGAAATGATCCTTGCGGGCGAATGTTATCAAGTCGTTCTTTCGCAGTGCTTTACACGCCCAACGACCGCTGATGCGGTCAGTATTTATCGCGCATTACGTTCAATAAACCCATCGCCGTATATGTTCCTTCTCGATCTCGGCGATAAGCAGATCATCGGAGCCTCGCCCGAAATGCTTCTACGAGTTACCGGTCGAAAGATAGAATATCGGCCCATCGCCGGCACTCGCCGCCGCGGAGCTTCTGCCGATGAGGACGCACGCCTTGCCGAAGAAATGCGGAAGGACCCGAAAGAGGTCTCAGAGCACATGATGCTTGTCGATCTCGGTCGCAACGATCTGGGCCGCGTCTCTGAGTACGGCTCGGTCTCCGTCGATTCTCTAATGCATGTAGAAAAATATTCGCACGTTCAGCATTTGGTAAGTTCGGTTTCGGCAACGCTCCGTAACGGCCTCGACCGTTTCGATGCACTTGCAGCCTGCTTTCCGGCCGGAACCGTCTCCGGAGCTCCGAAGGTACGTTCGATCGAGATAATTCGTGAGCTTGAGCCTGATCGGCGCGGCGTCTATGCAGGCACGGTCGGATACTTCGACCATTCGGGAAATCTTGATGCTTGCATCGCCATACGCACTGTAGTGCTGCAGAATGGCGTAGTACGCATCCAGGCCGGAGCCGGGATCGTCGCGGATTCAGTCCCGTCGTCGGAATTCGAAGAAACCGTCAATAAGGCAAAAGGCATCTTACGGGCAATAGAGATTGCGGAGGGCCGGCAATGAACGAGGCCATACGTCATTACACAAATGAATTCCGAGCCGGCCGTGATGTCTCGCCGTATGATGCGGAGACGCTCTTCGACGCCTTGATAAACGAGACCGAGATTTCCCGCACGGCCGCACTTTTAACGGCGTGGGCGGCAAAAGGGGCGACGGAGGACGAGATCTTTCGTTTTGCGCGAATACTTCGCGACCGCGTAAAAAGAATTGACACGAATGGGCTTGCGTGCGTCGATATCGTCGGGACCGGCGGCAGTTCGGCAAAGACCTTCAACGTATCGACGGCCGCCGCTTTGGTCGCTGCAGGAGCGGGACTGCCGGTTGCAAAGCACGGCAATCGGGCGGCCACAAGCAGTTCCGGAAGTGCTGACGTGTTGACGCATTTGGGTGTCGAAGTTGATATTGAACCTGCCAAAGCAGAAGAACATCTAAAGGTGCATGGTATCTGCTTTATGTTCGCTCCGCGTCATCATTCGCTGTCGCCGGCGTTGGCAGAGGCCAGAAAACAAGTGGGCAAGCCGACCATCTTCAACTGCATCGGCCCTTTGGCAAATCCTGCCTTTGCTGAACACCAGCTTATCGGTGTATGGAATTCTCGCCTTTTGACACCGATGGCGAAAGCCTTGGCACGGCTCGGAACTAAGCGTTCGTGGATCATCAACAATGCCGACACGCTTGATGAAATAGGACTTGATGTAAAAACGGACGTTATGCAGATCCACAACCAAGGCATTTCAAAAACAACGGTGGATGCCCGCGAATACGGTAAAGAAGCCATTGCGGGCAACGGCTTACGGTATGACCCTGCACAAAGCGCCGCACTAATTGAGGAGATCTTGAACTCCCGCACCGCAAACGCAGCCGCTGAGAAACTTGTCATGATAAACGCGGCGGCCGCGATCTCTTTGGTTACAGGCGAGGCTCTTTCCGACTCTATGCAGCGTGCCGAAGAAAGCATACGTTCAAAAGCCGCACTGCGAAAATTGGACGCGCTGAGGAGCAGCAAATGAATTCAACCTTCCTCAATAAGGTCATCGACGAGACGAGGGCAAAGGTCGCTCGGGTCAAAAGCGGTCATTATTCGGAAAAACTTCGCCGAAAGGCTCAGCACGCGGCATTAGATCGAAAGAGCCACCGATTTCGCACGGCATTGGCCGGCAATGGTCGGACCAATATTATCGCTGAGATCAAACGCGCGTCACCCTCAAGAGGAGTGATAAACGCCTCGATCGACGTTGCCGCGAGGGCCTTAAGTTATGAACGCGGCGGAGCAGCGGCTGTTTCAGTGCTGACCGAACCGCAGCACTTCGGCGGCTCGATCGACGACATCGTAAAGGCGCGAACGGCTATCCGCGTACCGATCCTTCGCAAGGACTTTATCGTGGACGAGTTTCAGATACTCGAAGCCGCGGCCGCAGGTGCCGATGCTGTACTCCTTATCGCAGCAGCACTTGACGACAGAGAATTGCTGCGGCTGCGCCAATTTGCCGAGAACGAGTTCGGCCTCGATGCTCTCGTAGAGATACATGATGAATATGAACTCGAACGCGCTGTTGACGCGGATTCGATGATCATCGGCGTGAATAATCGCAACCTTAAGTCGCTTGACGTTTCTCTTGATGTCGCTCGCAGACTCGCTGTGATGAAACCCGATGGCGTGATCTTCGTCGCCGAAAGCGGTATTTCCATGCGGCACGAGATCGACGAGCTTCACGGTCTCGGCTATGACGCATTTCTGATCGGCGAAGCACTGATGAAAAGCGGCGATCCGGCCGGCAGATTGGAGGAATTTGGTGCATAAACCTCATCTTCGGTACCGAAAACAGACGCCGCGTGAACGCACGTGGATGATCCACCTGATCGCCGTCGAAAAGGTCCTGCGCGCAACCGTCGCCGTCATTCTCACATTCAAGCTTCTGTCGCTCCTCGGTCGTGATGTACATAGATGGGCTGTCGAGTTTGCCGTCCGCCACGGTATCGATCAAGCGAACCGCTATGTTCAGGCCGTTCTCGCACGGCTCATAGGTGTAGGCAATACCGAGATATACGAATTGAGCGCCGCGGCGTTCTGCTACGCCGGCCTGCTCTATCTCGAAGGCATCGGCCTGTGGCTGCAAAAGCGTTGGGCAGAATACCTGACGGCATCAGCGACCGCTTTGTTCATTCCTGTAGAATTCTATGAGTTGTACGAACACTTTACTATGACCCGCATAGCGATACTTTCGATAAATATCTTTGTCGTTTGGTATCTGATAACGCGGCTTCGGGATGAAAAGAAGGAGGCGGCCGTTGACTAAGATCAAGATCTGCGGGATCACGAACGTTGATGACGCCATCTTCGCGGCCGGTTGCGGTGCGGACGTACTCGGCCTGAATTTTTACAGTGTAAGCCCGAGGTATCTCGAACCGGAGATCGCAAAGCAGATCGTTCAGAAGATTCGCCCGCTTGCCGAGAACGTGCGTTTTGCAGGCGTCTTTGTAAATGAAGAACCGGATGAGATCCGACGCATCGCCGATGAGGTCGGCCTTGACCTCATTCAGCTGCACGGCGACGAGCAGCCGCCCCAAGCGGCCTCTGTCTCGAAGATGTGCAACGCCGGTGTTATAAAGGCGATCCGCAAACCGGATCAAATGAATGAAGCGTTCCTTGGTCGTTTCGATTGCACCGCATTCCTACTCGACGGCTTCTCGCCGATCGAATACGGAGGCACCGGCCGAGCCGTCGATCGAACGACCGCGGTTGAACTCGTTGCCAAGGGTTACACGATATACCTTGCAGGCGGCCTTACACCGGAAAATGCGGCGGACGCCATTCGAGACGTTCGCCCGTTCGCGGTCGATGTTGCCAGCGGCGTTGAGATTTCTCCCGGCAAGAAAGACCGGAAAAAGATCGAGGCGTTCATCACCGCGGTCAGAAAGGTTGGCCGAGTCTAAGCAGAGTGGGTATTCAAAGATGAACTACGAGCCGAATGAAAATGGTTTTTGGGGCGAATACGGAGGGCGCTTTGTGCCGGAGACGCTTGTCGCGCCGATCGATGAATTGACGGAAGCATTCTTTGCACACCGCGATGATGCTCAATTTCAGGCTGAATTTAGAGATCTCCTTCTGAATTATGTCGGCCGGCCTTCACCGCTATATTTTGCAAACCGGCTTACTGATAAGCTCGGCGGCGCGCGTATATATCTCAAACGCGAGGATCTGAACCATACGGGCGCTCATAAGATAAACAATTGCATCGGTCAGATCCTGCTCGCAAGACGAATGGGCAAACGCCGCATTATTGCGGAAACGGGTGCCGGGCAGCACGGCGTGGCAACGGCTACCGTGTGTGCCTTGTTCGGCCTTGAATGCGTGATCTACATGGGTACAGAAGATATGCGGCGGCAGGAAGCTAATGTCTTTCGTATGAAGCTGTTAGGTGCCGATGTTAAAGGTGTTGCTTTAGGTTCGTGCACTCTCAAAGATGCGATAAATGAGGCATTACGAGACTGGGTCTCGAACATCAGTTCGAGCTACTACCTTCTTGGCTCCGCTCTGGGGCCGCATCCGTATCCGCTAATGGTGCGTGAATTCCAGAGCGTCATCGGACGCGAAGCCCGCGAGCAGATACTTGAACACGAAGGGCGGCTGCCCGACCTGTTGGCAGCCTGCGTCGGCGGCGGATCGAATGCGATCGGGCTTTTCCATCGGTTCCTCAGCGATACAGACGTGCGAATGGTAGGCGTTGAGGCAGGCGGCCGCGGTAAAGGCCTTGGCGATCATGCTGCACGATTCCTCTCAGACACGGGCGTCGGTATTCTCCATGGTACAAAAAGTTATCTCCTTCAGGACGACAATGGGCAGGTTGCTGCAACGCATTCGATCTCTGCGGGACTTGATTATGCATCGATCGGGCCGGAGCACGCATTTCTGCATGACACCGGGCGAATAGAGTACGTTTCAGTGTCGGATACTGATGCCCTCGCGGCATTCGATCTGTTGTGCAAGACCGAAGGCATCATTCCGGCTCTTGAGTCCTCACACGCCGTCGCCTACGCGGTTCGGGCCGCGCCGTCCCTGGATCGGGACCGGATAATGATAGTGAATCTGTCAGGCCGCGGCGATAAAGATATGAACACTGTGCGCGAAGCTTTTGGCAACGGGACTGAGGATGACTAAGCTCTTGCAAAGATTCAATGCACTGCGGGACGTGGGGCGCAAGGGATTTATCCCGTTTGTCACGGCGGGCGACCCCGATCTGCGCACTTCGACCGATATTTGTGTAACTTTGGCAGAAAGCGGTGCCGACGTGATCGAGTTGGGCGTTCCTTTCAGCGATCCGATCGCCGACGGGCCGACCATTCAGCGTTCTTCGGCGCGGGCACTTGCTAACGGAACATCGCTTCGTGACGTATTGAAGCTCTCATCCGAGGTCAAACGCCGGACTGACGTGCCGCTCGTACTGTTCAGTTATTTCAATCCGGTCTTCAAATTCGGTATTGAGAATTTCGTTCAGGCAGCCGCCGATTCGGGAATTGACGCACTACTCTTGACCGATGTTGTTGACGCAGAAGCACTTACGATCTCGGAAATGCTTCTAACGTCCGGCATTGACCTCATTTCGCTTATCGCTCCGACGACTAACGAAGCGCGCATTGCCGACATCTGTTCGACGGCAAGAGGATTTATTTACGCAGTCTCGCGTGCCGGCGTGACCGGCGTCGGCGACAATGCCGCTGAGCAGGCTCAAAGGCTTGTAGAAAGGATCCGGCCGCATACGGTACTTCCTATTGCTGTGGGTTTCGGGCTTTCAACTTCCGATCAGATAAAGCGGGTTTGGGAATATGCTGATGCCGCAGTCGTCGGCTCGGCTATCGTCAGTGTCATCGAAAGCTCAGAGCCGGACAATGCTGTCGAGAACGTTGCAGAGTTCGTTCGCGGCATTCTTCCTGCGGTTGCAAAACGAACCTTGTGAACATAGAGTTGTAATTTTAGATATTGTTGAGCTTATAGAACTATGCTTATAGTAATGAGGCCGGACGCGACGACGGGCGACCTCCAAAAAGTCCTTGATACGGTCGAAGCACTCGGCTTTCGCGCGCATGCGATGCCGGGCGAGAACCGTACCGCTGTCGGCGTTACCGGTAATCGCGGCTCCATCGATCCTGTCCATTTTGAGAATCTTCCGGGTGTCGCCGAGGCGATCCGTGTAACAAAGCCATACAAGCTAATATCGAAGGAACTGCGGCCCGAACGCTCTGTCGTAAAGGTCGGCAATTCATCCATTGGCGGGCCTGAGCTTGCTATCATAGCCGGGCCCTGTGCCGTTGAGGATCGTGAGCGTCTTTTTACGGCCGCGGAAGCGGTTGCCGCAAGCGGTGCAAAGTTCTTTCGCGGCGGAGCTTTCAAGCCGCGTACCTCGCCCTACGCCTTCCAAGGCCTCGGTGTTGACGGACTGAAAATGCTTGCCGAGGTACGCGAGCAGTACGGCCTCAATATTGTTACCGAGGCGATGGACGAACGAGGAATTGACGCGGTGGAAGAGTACGGCGACTGCATACAGATCGGCGCGAGGAATATGCAGAATTTCTCGCTGCTAAAGTACGCGGGACGTGCGAAAAAGCCGATCCTGCTGAAACGCGGGCTTTCGGCCACTCTCGACGAACTGCTGCTCGCCGCTGAATACATTATGGCCGAGGGCAATTACAACGTGATCTTGTGCGAACGCGGCATTCGCACTTTTGCCGATCACGCACGTAACACGATCGACCTGTCGGTCGTGCCGGCCGTGCATAAGCTCACGCATCTGCCGATAATTGTCGATCCGTCGCATGGGACAGGCCACAACTATATGGTTGCTCCGCTCGCGCGTGCGGGCATTGCGGTCGGTGCAGACGGCCTTATCATCGAGGTGCATCCTCGTCCTGAAGAAGCACTTTGCGATGGCGCACAGGCATTGACGATCGAACAATACATTGACCTTTACCAACAGGTAACTGCGATCAACGAACTGTTGGCCGAACCGGTGCCGACCGTGGCAGCGGCGTGATCGAGAACAAATGAAAAGCCCGTACACTCCTGATCAAGGAATGTACGGATCTTTTTGGCAGCTCCCGGCGCCTTTTGCCTATTTCGCCGGATGCGGCCGAAGTATGAAATAAAACTGAAGGTAGCAGCTGACCATCGCGGCGGGGATCAGAAGCGTCATCGGCAGATACTCGAGCGGCCCCTGAAGCGAATATCCCGCCGCGACGCCCGCCAGAAGAACCAAGCTTCTCACGCCAAGCCACCTCAGGAATCTGCCGGGTTCCCATGCGTGCAGAAAGAACGGCAGCACCATCACCATCAGTGTCGTCACCGTAAGCAAAAGCATCTCGATCGAAACACTCACGGCCGAAACGCCGATCTCGGCTGCCAGCAGAAAAAGAACGATCGTCGTATCGACGGTGGTACCGCCCGGATATGTGTTGGTGCTCTCGTGATCCATTACTTTACCTTAAGTCTATGTTCTCGATCCTTCATTGGCGTCGAATTATCCGATCTGCTGAACTGCTGGTATGCAACGCGGAATAACTCTGCAAGGGCCTCTGCCGTTTCGGCTGAGAGCTTAGGATCAGCCCTCAAATGTGCCTCAACGATCTCAGGCGTGGCTTCGTGCGGATAATACACAACGGGTTCGACGCCGCTTTCCGACACCGGCTTCATTATCCGATCGACCGGCATATTCAGCCACTGCGAAAGACGCGCAATATTATCGGCATCGGGACGCCCGGTACCATTTTCGATACGGGACAGCGTCGATGCAGAAACGCCTGTTTGGTCGGCAGCGTCACGAAGGCTGAGCTTATGAGTTTCGCGATGCCGCTTGATCGCTTTCCCGAGCTCCAGCGTGCTCAAAAGGCTCTCATTCTTAAATGCCATATTCTCCTTTGGTCCTCCTGTGATCCGAGTGCCACAGATGCACTCCGCATTTCACAGATAAAACATAGCACAGTAATTTTTTGAATGCAACACTAAATTTCATACTTGCAACAAACAAATTCTCGTGATACAGTGTTTCATAGCTGCAACGCCGAAACCTTCGGCAGCCGCAGCGTTTGAAAGCAGAACACTGAGTCGCGTGACCTGTCCCGCGGCGTACAGGCTAAGGACAGTTCGCCGGTCGAAAGGCATACAGGAACCTTTCTTAAACGGTCGGCGGCCTGCCTTTTCAAATACACATTTGGAGATAAGGAAATGAAAGAGACATCGAACGACATCGCAACGAATGACAACGGCGCTCAGCAGAACAACGTGCTTACCTTCTCAACAAAATTGGAACGGCTCCGAGAGACGGTCGATCCGCATCTTGTCCGCCAGCGCACCGGCAGGCGTGACCGCAATGGTAACGTGCACATGGTCGAATACGTCGAATGGCACACGGTCGCTGACATCCTCGATGAATACGCGTCTGATTGGAGCCACAGTGTGAAGGATATTCGGGCTATCGGCGACATCATCACCGTTACGGTAGCGATCACGATCGACGGTATTACGCGTGAAGGTGTCGGCACCGGCAAGACTGCCAGCGAAACAGGTATCAAGAAGGCCGAACACGACGCTTTGAAGCGTGCGGCGGTCAAATTCGGTATTGCACGCGAGCTTTATAAGAAGGAATTTGACGAGCTGGATGACAATGCCGCCGTTGGGGCCGTTCCGGAGCAAAGGAGCAGCGATCCGCGAGCGTCCACGTTCGGTGATATGATCTCGGCGAAACAACTTGGGATGATCCACGCTACAGGACGCGAGCATGACGTCGATGTGGAGGCCGTATGCAGGGAGAAATTCGGCTGTTCGATCAAGGAACTTTCAAAGCGTTCGGCGTCCTCGATGATCGATCATCTGCAGGTGATAGTGCGATCGGCTCCTGTTCGCCGTGCAAGTTAAGTGCTTTCGATGTGAAAGCACTTCGCAAGGTTTCGAGCTGTGCAACGCCCTTCAGCCTTTCCCCGTACAAAGGCGAAACGCTCCCGCTCACAGCCCGAAACCTTTCAGAATAAAGACGTTTCAGCTATCAGTTTTTCTTCGCGCCGTTAGTGTCGAACACTTCGATCTCATCGGCGTAGCTCTCGACCTGACTGATCATTTGGCTCGCATCACCGACGATAACGATGGCAGCTTCGTCAGGCCGGACGTATTTGCGGGCGGCATCGAGTATCTGATCATCGGTTACAGCCTCGACATTCGCACGATAAGTTTGCAGATAGTCGTCCGGCAGGCCGTAAAGGAACTGATTGACCAGCAGATTGGTCAATCCTTCCTGCGTTTCGACACGTATCGGGAAGACACCGGTGAGGAAGTTCTTGGCATCGGCGATCTCGTCGGCAGACGCTTTCGTTTCCCTTATGCGCTCGAATTCATAGAAGAATTCCCTCAGCGAATCGCCCGTAACAGAGCTTCGCACTTCGGCGGTTCCCTCGAAGCCGCCGGTCAATTTGCGTGCTTCGACCCGTGTATAGGCTCCGTATGTATAGCCTTTTTCCTCACGCAGATTCATAAAAACGCGTGACGAGGCGCCGGCTCCCAGCACTTGATTCATAACGAGCACCGCAAAGTAATCAGGGCTGCAGCGGTCGATGGCGGTGTTGGCAATGACGATATTCGACTGCGTTGAGCCGGGCCTGTCAACGATGGTGAGAGTGCGTTTCGAGCGTGCCGGCGGCGAGCTGAAGGTATCGCCCGGTGCGCTTCCCTGCTGCCAGTTGCAAAAACGCTCATTGACCTCGGCGATGAACTGATCGCGTTCGACATCGCCGACGGCGATAAGGATCGCGTTATTCGGCACGAGCATTTTGCGGCGAAACTCAGCCATTGCATCGCGATCGAGTTTTTCAACATCGGCAGGGCTTGGCGCGATCTGCGAATACGGATGTTCACCATAGATCAGCCGTGCGGCTTGTTCTGATGCGAGGAACGGCGGCTGCGAACGCTGAAAGCGCAAGTGCTCAACGGTGTTCCGTCTGTAAAGGTCGAGTTCTGCTTCAGGAAATGTCGCCTGTTGAATGACCTCTGCGAGCAGTTCAAGGATGGATGAACTGTACAACGAAAGGGCCGACGCTGCGACAGTGAAAAAATCACCCGATGCAGCGGCGTGAAGCGATGCGCCGAGGCGTTCAACTTTATCGGCGAACTGTGCACTGTTGTAATTTTCGGTGCCCTCGGTGAGCATAGAAGCCATTGCCGACGTCATACCGCGGGAATCCGCCGGATCATTGACATCACCGAACGAAAAACCGAGACGATAATTTACGAGCGGAAGGCGTTTATTCTCAAAAACGACGACACGCAGGCCGTTATCGAGCGTTGTCTGCGAAGCTTTCGGCACATCGAACGGCGCGGCGGCAAGCGGCGCGGGCGCGAAGCGTTTCTCATCAATAGTCATATAAATTATGATGCCGGAACTACATCGAGCAGCGCCCGATTTTCGGTATTCAAGTAATGCGCGGCGGCCATTCGGATATCTTCTGCCGTTATGGCCAGCAGTTCTTCGAGTTCGGTGTTTATCAACGCCGCATTGCCGTCATACAATGCGAATTCCGCGATGGCCTGAGCCTTTGCCATCGAAGATTGGCGCATTCGCACGGCGTCATTTACGAGTTGATTCTCGATCTTTTCCATTTCTCCGTTGGTGGGGCCATTTATCGCGAGATCATTGATCTCGTGCATTATAGCTTCGCGGATCTTGCTGAGATCTTCGTCAGGTTTCGGGATGGCACCGACGAAAATGCTCGACGGCCCGCGTCTTTCATCCGTAAAACCGAAGAGCTGTATCACTGATTCGTCGCCCTTTACGAGTTTTTGAAAGAGCCGCGAACTTTCACCGTCATAAAGTATCTTTCCGGCGAGGTACAGTGCGTTAAATTCGTGAGTTCGCCTTTCCGGGATCTTCCAACCGATGAGAAAAGCGGGAAACGGTGCGAGTGCATCCTGCCATTCGCGGTAATTTTTGGCGACCTCAGCGGGTTCGCTCACATCAAGCGGCGGCGGCAGCGGTTGCGCGGCGATATCACCAAAATACTTCTCTGCCAAACTCACGGCTTCGCCCTCATCAAACGCACCCGATATGGCGACAACGGCGTTATTCGGCGCGTAATAGATACGAAAGAATTCGCGCACGTCCTCTACTGAGGCCGCGTCGAGATGTTCCATCGAGCCGATCGTCGAATGTGCGTTCGCAAAGTTCTGATAGATCATCTCACTTATAAGATCGAAGATCTGTCCGTAAGGCTGATTGTCATAACGCAGCCTTTTCTCCTCCTTTACGGCCTCACGCTGGTTATCAAGATTCTCCTGCGTTACCGCAAGCGAACGCATCCTGTCGGATTCGAGCCAAAGTGCGAGCGGAAGCTGGCTTGCGGGGAGCGTTTCGTAATAATTTGTGCGTTCGGTCGAGGTCGTGCCGTTCATAGTGCCGCCCGCTTTCATCACATACTGAAAATGTCCGGCTTTCGGCACGTTCTCGCTTCCCTGAAACATCATATGTTCGAACAGATGTGCGAAGCCCGTCCTGTCAGGACGCTCATTGCGCGAACCCACGTTATAATAGACCGCGACCGAAACGACCGGTATCGCATTATCAGGGTTTAGGATCACCCGCAATCCGTTCTGCAACTTGTGTTCTTTTATCTCTAACGGCGGCAGAGAGAATGAATGTGGCATATTTTTGAAGCGCGGCTTCACAACCGCTGATCTGCACACAGATTATCGCATTTTGCTGCCGCGCGAAACAATTCACCGTATCGAAAGAGCCTTCTGCTCGCCGCGCACTCGAACGAATTATTCGCGCAATGGCGTGATGTGTTTATTCGGCGGCGTCAGTGCTTTGCGCATTGTCGCGTGCGATGGCATATAAGGCGGTCTTGACCTGAAAAGGCGTAAGATCGGGATATCCTTCGACGATACGCGCGACGATACCGGAAATATGCGGGCATGCAAAGCTGTTTCCGGTGAGCGTTTTGTAGCCGTTATCGAGCCAAGCCGTTCTTATATTCACGCCCGGAGCGGTAAGTTCGATAACTTCGCCGTAATGGAATCCGAATTTCAGAGGATCGGTCTCGGCACTCTTTATCACTGATATCAAAGAGGAGGAAAAAACTGACGGAAAGCTTGGCTGCGGCAGATTATTCGCTGCCGCGACAACGACACAGCCGGCCTGATATGCCCTATCGAGCATATCGTGCAGCGGAGCGAAGAATTGCGGCTTCGTAGTCCCGAGTGAGAGGTTTATCACTTTGTAACGCTTCTTTATCGCATACTCGAGGCCCGCCAGAAATGCCTGTGCGTCGCCCAAACCTCCGGCCCCGAGTACCTTTATTGACGCGAATTGTGCGTCCGGCGCGATGCGCGCCGCTATCGCTGCACACGCGGTTCCGTGACCTGCACTGTCGCCCGCCGTCGACCGCTCGAATATTACGCGATTTCCGGCAATGCGTGCCTCTACCGACTCGAGGACCCGTCCCGAAAGCTCCTGGTGCCGCGTATCTATGCCGCTGTCTATCACCGCAACGGTTACGCCGCGTCCCGTCGCCTGCCGCCAATCGTGTAGCGGCTTGAACTGCTGCGACATCGTCTGCATAAATTGCCGCTCTTCAGAACTCATCTCTCGTATCCGCGATATTCATCCCGCCAAAACCGTCCGTATGCCGCGCAACAGCCTCTAATATCTCACGACAAAGGCGACGTTCGGCTTCACCGCGATCTGCTATCTCGCGAATAAGCAGTGCAAGCTCCGCACGCTCGCGATGCGCCGCAGATCCGCGTATCTCATTCAGCCAACTTCGTATCGCCGCGAGATCAGTTTCATCCGTATCCGCAATAATGCGGCTGCTCAATCCGCGTAAAAGCACCGCAGCGTTGTATGCGTTGACAAGCGCCGCGGCAGCTTCAGCATAGATCACCGCAGTATCCATCTCTTCTGCAGAAAAAGGCTCGAACGGCGGCGCACCCGTACGATTTACGAATTCAAGGACGCCAATTATCTCATCACCGAATCGAAGCGGAACCGCAAGGAGCGTCTGCGTCGAGAAACCCGTACGTTTATCGACCTCAGCGTAGAATGACGTGTCTTCACCGACGTCCGAAACCGCAACAGGCTGGCCTGACATAAGCACAAAGCCAGCTATTCCCTTACCCGCAGGCACGTCCATCCCTATCAATTGATCTGCGACGCTTCCCGTCGCACATAAGAACCGCAGATCTCCCGTTTCACCTTCGCGCACAAGCACCGATGCGTCCGCCGAATGAAGTCGCACCGCCGCCGACGTCAGTAATTCATCGATCGAAGCCGTGATCGGCTGCGTCAAAAGGTTCGCGAGGTCGATCGTCTCGATCAAGCGCCGCAGCCTTGCCGGTAATTCTTTGTTCACTTCGGACATACGCTGATTCTGAAGCAAAATGACTTTTGAATCAACCACATTCTTTTGCTGGAATTGCAAGCGTATTGCGAGTATCATCGCGTCATACGAACATTGAACCGGCGTGGCCGTAAGGTGCCGCTAACGCCACGCCGGTTGTTTTGAGATATTCGGCTGCAACGCGGCCATTGCCCTGTTCTTTGGTGAAGATGATGCCGTTTCGATCGTTTTTCGTCGCTCCGATCCTAGCTTGCGTGCTTGCGGCCGCGGCCCTTGCGCAGATACAGCATTCATCTAAGAGCGCGTCCGATCCTTTTCAACTTCGAACGGGAGTTTCATTCGCTGCATCGCCGTCATCCGAAGCTTCACCGGCCGCAGAAACAGGCGCGGCGCCGCGTATCGCGAACGAAATCTCGGATGCCGAAGAACTTATCCGTCGTTATCACGTTTTCGGAAGACGACTTTCCGCCGAAAAACTGACCGAATCAGCTCTGGAAGGAGCCCTCGGCACACTTGATCCGCATTCCGCCTTCTGCAACGCTGCCGAGTGGAAAGAACTGCTCGATGAAGAGATGAGCGGCTATTCCGGTATCGGCGCATCGATCGCAAGCTACACGAAAGACGGTATCACAAGCACATTTATCCTAGCTGCTTTCAAAGGATCTGCGGCCGCGCGTGCTTCACTTCGTTACGGCGACCGCATACTCGCTGTTAACGGCGAAGACCTTTCGGAAAGCGCTGCAACAGACGTGCGAAACCATCTGCGCGGCCCTGACGGCACGACACTGGAACTCACCGTCGAACGCGCAGTTGACGGCAGCGTCGTTACAGTTGCACTAAAACGCTCGATCGTGCCGCAGCCGTCCGTGCCTGATGCTTATATGCTCCGCTCAGGCGTTGGTTACATCGCTCTGACGGAAGGATTCACATACACAACTGCAGATGAGTTCGGCGCAGCCTTTCGACGATTGAAGCAGCAAGGGATGCGCTCGCTGGTTATTGACCTTCGCGGCAACGGCGGCGGTATTGTCGATCAATCAGTAAAGGTTGCGCAGACATTTTTGCCGGCCGGCGCCGTCATCGTAACCCAACGCGGCCGTACAAAACTCGATGACCGCGTCTGGCGCTCGAACAACGCGGCACCGGAACGCCTTCCGGTCGTGCTTCTTGTTGATGGTGACACTGCATCGGCTTCCGAGATCTTCGCGGGAGCGATGCAGGACCGCGATAGGGCCTTTATCGTCGGCGCAAAGACATTCGGCAAGGGATTGGTGCAAAGCGTGATCGAGTTGCCTTACGGAACAGGCCTTACGCTAACATCCGCGCGTTATTTGACGCCGTCCGGACGCTCGATACAACGCGATTATTCGCATACAGGGCTTTATGATTATTACAATCACACAGGCCGGGCCGCCGCTATCGATCAGCCGTACGTAGAAGCCCGCACCTTGGGCAACCGAAAGGTGCTCGGCGGCGACGGAATACTGCCCGACGAGGTAATAGATGCGAAAGATCTTACCGATGCGCAGGCCGCGCTTCTCGGCCCGATATTCTTTTTTGTAAAAGATGCGGTCAACGGCCGCGCAGACGATCCTTTGCTGTCGTCAACTCCGTTCGTTTCGGTTGCGGCTCCCGCACAAAAGCTTTATGCGGCGGATCGCGCGGCGCTGATCGCGGCTTTCTCGAAGTATTTGACGAAAAATAAGGTTTCACCGCCGAGTGCCGAGGAACTGTCGGCGAATTGGGGCTTTATTGCAGATCGAATACGCTACAACCTGGAACTTTCGCGAAAAGGAACGGTTGCTGCCGATCGAATACTTCTGGAGAGCGATCCCGTTGCCGCGAAAGGCCTAGAACTACTGCCGCGTGCGGCCGAGATGGCCCGCATCGCGGCCGTGCACAAGTAACGGCAGCTTCGAGATCACCGCTTGTATGTTACGACATTTCCCTTTTCGCCGACCGCACAACCGGATTTCTTCGATATAAAAAGCCCGTAAAAGTCTCCTTTTACGCCTGAACTTTGTTTCACCCAAGTTCTTCCTTTATCAGACGTCAAAAGGATCGTACCATTGTGCCCCACCGCCCAGCCGTTCTTATCATCAGCGAACGATACGCGTTTCAGCGTATCAGGAAAGGCATTCTCGACCTTTATCCACGTATTGCCGCCGTCAGTCGTACGGATTATCGTCCCGCCGCCGCCGACCGCAAAGCCGTTATTGTCATCCCGGAAGTTCACTGCAAATAACGCACGCGGCACACCCGAATTCTGCGTACTCCACGTCTTGCCTGCATCGGTCGAAGCGAGGACAAGCCCTTTGTCGCCAACGATCCAGCCGTGAGAATTTCCGTTAAAATCCAAGTGGAACAGCTCATTTTTTGTAGGGATAATAACCCGCTGCCATGTATCGCCGCCATCCTCCGTGCGCATCACCAGCGAATCGATGATCTCGTCATCCTTGTTCACCAATGAGCCGATCGCGATGCCGTGCTTCTTATCCGAAAAGCGGATACTCGAGAATACCGGCGTTCCGCTGCGAAAATCCGACGTCCTATAGATACGGGTCTCGCCCCAAGTGCGGCCGCCGTCCTCCGTGATGAACATCAACCGGCCCGCAACGAGATAACCGTTCTTGTCATTACGAAAGTATATTTCGTTGATGTCTTCCTTTGTGTTCAGTGCTATCTTATGCCACGTTCTGCCGCCGTCATCGGTCGATGCAAGATAGCCGTTGTCTCCGCCGATAAATCCCCGAGAAGCCGATGTGAAATAGACCGCAACAAGATCGCTTGTTGTCTCGGGACTTTGGCGAAACCAGCCCGACTGAGCACGCCCCGCATTCGCGAAGAACAAAACAAGACCGACGATAAAAGCTGCTGAAATGGAATTACGCATAAGACAAAGGTCGAAAAAGGTAATCTTTTGGTTAATAGGATACGGTTTCCTTTGCCAAAAATCACCTTTTCCGATGCCGTTCGTTTGCTAAGAGTTTGCAGCGTTCTACTTTATGACGCGGAAAACCTTACCTTTATAGACAACCGTAACCTGCTCGCCGAGCGATAGATACGGTGCAAGCCCGGTCTCCTTTGCGGCAAGATCAAAGTACTCATTGCTGCCGAATTTAACTGTAACAACGGGTAGTTTTTTATTCTCATCGAACTCGACGTCAACCCACACACCCGATTCATTCGCAAAGCTCTTGTTGGCAATAAATCGGTTCGTCGCTGTATTGCCGATCAGGAATGTATTTTCATCTGCGCCGGCTCCATCGGCAGAAAATACCTGGACACTGTTCTGCATGGTGTTCTGCTGGACGCTCAGTTTTACTGCGTCTGCGCCGCTTTTCTCGGCGGCCTTTCGCGAGCCTCCGCCGATAGCGACCGCAGCAGACGGCGCTGAGCTCCGCACGTTTGCCATTGAGCCGTCCGTCGCCAGATACGAGGTGTAAGGCGTAACAAGTCCGTACTTCGAAGCAAGTTCAACGACCTCATCGCGCGTTTCTTTTGACTCACCGTTGTTCCTTATCTGTTCGAGCAGCCAACCGACACGCCTGCTCGCCCAAAGCCGCGGCAGAAAGTCGTTCGCCTCCGAACGAGCCGGAAAATCGAGCCCTGTATATTCGAACTTTCGCGTTTCGCGGCCGACCTTTCCGGTCAACTTAAGGACGACACCTCGAAGATCGCTCGTATTCCTGTAACGTCCGATGATCGTCATCTGAGTGCCGCGAAACATATCCGTCGGCTTTCGCGGATACATCAGTTCCGGAAGCACAGGGCCGAAGTCAATATCCAGGTCTGCCAGTACCGGCGAACTTACTCGAGCGAAAAAATTCGAGACCTTAACCTCGAGATCTTCCGTAGGCTGCACATAATCCGAGATACCCGAATTCTCCGAACCGATGCGGTCTAGGAGCATTGTATTGACGTCGTAACCGAATCCGAACGGAAAGATGCGGATATCAGAACCTTTCGCTGCCTGCAAATTAGCGATTATCCGCTCGGGCTTTGTTTCGCTGATATTCGGCAGGCCGTCGGTCATAAAAACCAGCATCTTCGGCCGGTCGTTCTTCTCGAACAGCTTGAGCGAGGCAATAAGTGTGTCATTTATATTAGTGCCGCCTGACGGCCTCAGACGCTCGACAAAGGACGTTCCGCGCCGTTTGCCTTCGTCATTTGCCGCGATGAGGCCTGCTTCCATCAAGTGCTCTTCGCCCGCAAAACTGACGACATTGAAGCGATCGCCGTCACGAAGTGTCTTGATGCCGAACAGCAACGCTTTTCGGGCCTTTTCCATCTTGCCCGCATCCGCCATCGAACCGCTCGTGTCGATCACGAAGACGATGTCTTTATTGAGGTATTCGGTCTCGGTCAACTTGTCCTTAGGCGACAATGTGAGGAGAAAATAGCCGTCCTTGCCCGGTTCTCGATACGTTATCAAAGACATTCCGAAGTCTTTATCGGAAAGGCTGTAAAAAAGCTGGAGGTCGGAAGTGTTGTTCTTTGCTTCGAACGAAACATTCGCACTCTTATCGCCCTTCAGCTTCGTGTCGATCTGATGGGTCGGCGAGTAAATATTGCGGATAGGTCCATTCGCATTGATCTCGATCGAGCCGGAAAAGGTCCCAACCTGCTGCGGCGACTGCGAATTCAACGCTGGCTCCGCGCTTGCCGGACGCCATATATTCCTTCCCATGCCGAGCGGATAGCGATACGCAACCGTTCCGCTGTCAGCCCGAAGCACCTCGCTGTATGTCAATTCTAATTTCTTATCCGAACGCGGCTCGATCGGAAAGATCGATGCTTGGAAGAGATCCTTTCCTGCGTATTCCAATAGCCCCGGATCACGTTGACGGCGGACTATCTCGTCGTAGATCCTCCGCGCCTCCTCGCGTGAGCGAACTTCGCCGACAAGCTTCTTTCCGTTCTCCCAAATAGCGAACTCAACGATCGACGCTGCCTCAGGTATGGGAAAAAAGTAGGTCCCTTCAAGCCTCATATCAGTATCGTTGCGGAATATCTGCTCGACGTGGGTTGTGGCTACCTGCCCGACGATCTTGGTATCAAGTCGAACCGAGCTTACGGGAAGGACGTTCGGGAGCGGCACGGGCGGCCGTGGCATAGGGCGACACGGTCTTACGTCGCAAATGATCGGAACGATCACACCCTGGGCCAGCGTCCGCATTACACCAAATATGCTGAAAATACTCGCAACTGCGGGCAATAAAAACAGATATCTTCTCATTTTGACGATCCTCTCCACGATCTCGTTACCGGTTTGGTCCCTCTTTGAGACACCATCAGAACGGATCGGGTTGCATTGCCTTGCAGAAAATAATTCAGTTTTCGTCAGGTTCGGCGATCGCGGTATCGATATCCTTTTCGAGGCGATTTCGAAGCTTTTCGACAAGCTGGTCTGACCGGAGAAGGCTCTGTTGCAGGTTATCTTTTGTCGCGCTGATCTCCGCGAGCAGTGCCTGAAGGTTCTGCCTCTCGCTTTCGAGGGACTTGCGCCGCTGCTCACGGAGCACTTCAGGCCGCAGCGAACCGGCAGTTGCGACCTCACGCTCAATAGCCTCAGGCAAGATCGCAGTTGATATTTGGTCAAGCCGAAGCTTAACACTATTCTCGCGGTCAAGGAGATCGAATATCTGGCGACGGAGGCTCTCGCTACGCTGCTCGGCACGCGTCAAAATATCCAAATTTGTCAGAAGGCGCTTCTGCTGCTCCTCATACGGATCGGGCCGTGTTGATTCGAGTTTCTTGATGCGAGAGCTAAGCTCCTTGATCTTTGCGGCACTGTCATCTGTTAAAGGAGGTTCCGACAGCGGTTCTTCTGCCTGCTGCTGCACATCTGCCGGGTCATACAGAACGCCGCCTTGGTTTATGATCTCGGCACCCGTAAGGGTACGTGTCGGTGCCGTTTTCGAAGCCGTTCGCTTGATAGGCTTCTTTTGCTGCTTGGTTTGTGCAAAGGCTGTCCCGATCGACAGGACAACGAACAGTGCGGCCAATAATGACGTGTACAGAATGCTTGATCTCATTTCCTCTTCTTTCTGTCCGCTTTGTCCGGCAGCAGATCGCCGCGAAACAGTTCAATTGAATTCTTTGCCAATCCGACTATCGGAATAGCATCGATCCCCGAATTGATCAGCCCGAGCAGAAGGCCTTTTTTACGAACATCGGTGCCAACGAGTACCACAGCGAGGACAGTGCCGCCGAACGGTACAGACCGTGCTGCACGCCGTGCGACCTGCCATCCGCCGGCCCTTACGATCTTGCGTTTTACCGAATCACCTTTTGCCATCACACGCGCTTCGAGTTTACCCTTGCAATGATACGATGACAACGGCATACTTTTCTTTGCACGAAACTTCGGAAATAAAGTTGCGGTAATTGCTTACTCTTATGGGCTTTACGGTTGAGGAACTATCTAAAGTAACGGATGGAAAATGGGTCCTCCGTGATATCTCGTTCGAGGTGGCTGACGGCGAGCGCATCGGCATTTTGGGCGGCGAAGGCGCGGGAAAGACGACCTTGCTCCGGCTTATTGCCGGCATGGATCGCTCGAACGGAGGCAAGGTCGAGGGGCTTTCGCCCGAGGACTTTATATTTCCGACGCCGATCCGCAAAACCGGTATATTCGGTGCGGACAAAACATCGCTTTCCGACTGTGAGGCCCGCCGCCAAGCCCTCGACTCTGCTCTGGAAGCCGACGCACCTATCCTGCTGCTCGACGACCTGCTTGCCCCTGCCGATGCATTCATTCAGGCATTCTATGCAAAGAAACTGCGTGATTCAGGGAAGACGATCGTCATGGCCTCGTCGGATTTTCAGCGTTTGGCGGCGGTCTGCGATCGGATAGTTATCATCGACCGAAGCTATCTGATACAAGCTGGCTTTACACAACAGGTATATGAGAATCCGATAAATGTTGCCGCCGCAAGACTAACCGGTGAATGTAACCTGATCGAGGCCCGCCGCTTGACCTCGACAAATGCAGAGCTGCCTGAGTTTCAGACCATCGACGGAGGCCATCGCCTCACGGCACGCATTACCGCAAAAGGAAAACTCGGCGCCATACATCAGAGCGTTTCGCTTGCGATACGCCCCGAACACGTCTCGATCTCATTTGAAGCGTCCTTTCCTGAGGATAACGTCATTCGCGGGATCGTTCGCGACATACGATTTCACGGACCGACTACGCTCGTTTCACTCGATTGCAGCGGCTTGGAACTGCTTGCACGCGTATTTCGCGTGGTTGGCCTGAACGTCGGCGACGAATGTATGATCGCGATGCCGCCGCATCGCCTTAATGTTCTAAAAAGCTAACTCAGGTCGGCGTCGAGAATTATATTGACACGCCGATTTTTCGCCTTAGCCGCGCCTTTCGCTCCCGGCACGGCAGGTATCGTACCGCCGTATCCTTTTGCGCTGATCCGCTGTGTACCGATACCAAGCGACTCAAATTTTGCTTTTATCCTGGCAGCCCGCTGATCAGTGAGGGCCTCAAGCGTCGCCGCCTCACCGACATCATCGGTGTGCGATTCAATGGTGATCTTGTAATCCGGATTATTTACCAGGATCTCGGCGATCGAGGTCAGTTTACCGTCAGACTGCATTGCAAAGGTCGATGAACGCGCCGCCTGCCAATAGCTCTCCGGCAAGACGAGGACTATCGAATTCTGTATCTTGGAAACCGTCCCGAAACGCCTGAGATCGGTCATCAATTGCTTCTCGCCGGCCTTTATACGCGCTGCCCTCGCCTCCTTTGCCTGAGCCTCCTCTGCTGCTTGTTTTTGCGCCTCTATCGCCTGGACTTTCGCATTTGCATTCTCTGCGTCGAGTTTTGCACGGCCAAGTTCCTCGCGAAGCCGGCCGTTCTCTTCACGCAGTTCTTTGATCTGATTCGAAAAATTCGCAACATCGCGTTCGGCAAGTTCACGGCTTCGGCGCTCTCGGCTGAGTTCATCTTCCAGATCGGAAATTCGGTTCTGCGAGTCGGCATAACGCTGCTCGGCCCGCCGCACCTCTGCGTCCGCCATCGTCTTTTCGTTGCGCTTCTCCCGATTTTGCCGCTCGACAATAGCCCGATCTTCGGCTTTAACAGCCGCACTGATCGCTTGCCGCGCCGTGATATCGACCTGCTCCTCCTTACGTCCGGCACGCCATGCATTCTCCGCATTGTCATAAAGTACCGTTGCGGCATTAAGCTCCTGAGCCGCGTCGCGTTCTGCTCCCGCAAATCTGGCAAGTGCGATAGCCTGTTTTGCCTGCAATATTGCCGACGGCGTGTGCGAGTAATCCAATTCAGCGATCTCGGGCGTTTTGGGGTCGCGGAAGAAATCGCTCGAATTGCCGAAATACTGTACCGCTGTCGTCGTCTGGATCGGCTTGCCGGAAAGGGTGTACGGATTCAGATTCTCAAGCATTATGGCCTGGCTGGGCCTGCGAACAAGAAAATGAGGCTCCGCGGTGATGATCAACGCAAAGGTTTGGAGTCGCGTCGTAACGCTTATCTTCGAGTCGAACTCAAAAAAACCGCGACGTTTGATCTCGCCAAGATTATCGACCTGGCCGTCCGGTGAGATCGCCCAAAGGACATAGGTAGCGTATCCAGCACCCAATTCAAACGGACGCGGCATCTTCGACACTGAAACATCCACTTCCGTACCGTTTCGGCTTGTGCGCTTGATCCGCGCCTCGCCCTTCATTCGCGGAAACCGAGTCGTCCCGCGAAATTGAAGCTGCACGGTCTCGTCCAACGGATATGTTACCGCCGTGGTTCGGCGTGCCATATCGCTTTGCGCAACTACGCCGGCCGACAGCAGAAAGACCGCAAGTATAGTGAATGAGAACGCTCGAAAGATTGAGATCGGCATTTATAACTCCTGTACGATAATACTCAAGGAAAAGATGCCACAACTGTTTAACAAGTTGCAAATAACCTTTTTGGACACAAGCAGCACAAGTAAAGTATATTCAACTCTTTACGACGCGCGATGAACGATCTGCGAAGACTGCTTGGCTATTTGAAGCCGCACCGAGTCACCTTTGTTGTGGCTGTCTTTGCCATGTTCTGCGTTGCCGTCTTTGAAACGGCCACGACGGCCTTGCTCGTGCCGATCTTCAATCAGTTCATGCCGAGCCCGGTTAAGTCGAAAACGCCTTTCGATCTTTCGGGCATCGTGCCGCTCGACGACTGGTACAAAGCATGGATCGTCATCTCGATCATGCTGTTGTCCTTCACGGCAGCAAAAGCGATCGCCGAATACTTTTCATCATATTTGATGGCAAAGATCGGGCAAACGGCAGTTCTTGACCTGCGCAAGGAGCTTTACGCGCATCTGCTGCGGCAGTCGGCATCATTCTTTGAACGCCACCGTACGAATTTCCTCGTCTCGCGTATCGTAGTCAGCTGCGCGGCTATCGAACTCGCAGTTGCCGCCAATCTTCGCGATATTCTACGCGAATCCATCCTGCTGATCTTTTTCTTTTCGGCCGCATTTTATTACAGTTGGCGGCTGATGCTCGGCGCGATCGTGCTCGCACCGATAATTGCCTATCTGACGACTGAGTTCAGCCGCCGCATACGCAAGCAAAGTGAGATAAGCGTCGAAGGCAGTAAAGCGTTGAGCGACCGCACGCAAGAAACGCTTTCAAATTACGCCGTCGTAAATGCCTATGAAGGGCAGGAACGCGAAATGAAGCACTTTGAAAAGGTTGCGGGCGTGATAGCGAAGGCGAATCTGCGCTCACAGCAGTTTGCTGCTTTTTCGCCGCCTACGATCGATATCATCGGCACACTCGCTGTCGTCCTGCTCTTTTATTTCGGGCTTCGCGAGGTGCATATCGGACGCCTCGACGCCGCTCAGTTCTTCGCCTTTGTCTTTTTCCTTCTACGCAGTTATGACCCGATGCGCAAGATCTCGCGTCAGCACAGCGAGATAACGCGGGCGTTGGCGTCTGCGAGGGATATTTGGCAAATACTCGATGACGACGAGCCTGTGATCGAAAAGCCGAACGCCGTTCAGCTCGCGCCGCTCAAGGACGCGATCACGCTAGAAAAGGTCGGCTTTCACTATCGGCACAGCGATAAACAAGTCCTCCGGGACGTCGATCTGACCATTCCAAAAGGCTCAATGGTCGCGCTTGTCGGGGAAAGCGGCGGCGGTAAGTCAACGCTTGTAAAGCTTGTACAGCGTTTGTATGACCCGACATCGGGCAATGTTCGCTGGGACGGCATCGATGTTCGTGATGCAGGGCTGAAAAGCCTGCATCGGCAGCTCGCACTTGTCAGTCAGGAGACCGTTCTTTTTAACGACACGGTCGCATACAATATATCGTACGGCCGGCCCGACGCTGCCCCTGAAGCCATTGCCGAAGCCGCCCGAGTGGCACTTGCCGATGAGTTCATCGACAGACTGCCGCACGGATACGAAACTATCGTCGGCGAACGCGGCACGATCCTTTCCGGCGGCCAGCGTCAGCGTATCGCGATTGCGCGTGCGATACTTGTCGATGCTCCGGTGCTTATCCTTGACGAGGCCACCTCGGCACTCGATAACGAAAGCGAATATCTTGTTCAGCAGGCATTAGCGAACTTAATGAAAGACCGCACTTCGATCGTGATCGCCCACAGGCTTTCGACCATCAGAAAAGCCGACAAGATCGTCGTAATGAAGGAAGGAAACATCGTTGAGACGGGTACACACGACGAACTGCTCGCCCTTGACGGTATTTATACACGGCTTTACGGCCTGCAGTTCGATGAGGATGCGATTTTATGAGATCAATGACAGGCTTCGGCCGTGCTTCAGGCAGCATCGAGGAAGGCGACATTACCGTCGAGATAAAAACTGTAAACAATCGCTATCTCGATATAAATCTGAAGCTGCCCTCCGAACTTCAGCAGCTTGAATCCGACTTGAAGCGCTGCGTCACCGATCGGCTTGCACGCGGCCGTATCGAGGTCAGCTTCCAATACGACCGCAGCGGCAGTTCGGCGTATGAGATCGATCTGCCTGTTATAACGGCATACGTTAATGCCATGCAGGAGATCCGCGACACCTTTGGGCTTAGCGGCGAGCCTGATATGAATGTCATCGTCCGGCTTCCGAATGCGGTCTCGGTCAAGAGAGCTGAGGTCTCGCCGGCTTTTGCCGAACTTGTTTCCGCGACGCTCAAACACGCACTTGAAGACCTTGACGCGATGCGTGCAAAAGAAGGTTCGCTGCTCGCTGATGACCTAAACACGCGATTGGAGACCATCAGCGCCCGTCTTGCAGCAATAACGGCCGAATCGGCGAACATTACCGACGAATACCGTCAACGGCTCGAAAAGCGTATCGGTGATATCCTTGCAAAAGCCGGCACAAAGATCGAGGTCGATCCGGCTCGGCTTGCTCAGGAAGTCGCGTATCTTGCCGATCGATCTGATATCTCGGAGGAGATAGCACGACTCGGTGCTCATATCGAGCATTTCAAGATGATAATGGCTGACGAAAAAGACGTCGGCAAGCGTCTCGATTTTCTCACGCAGGAGCTGAACCGCGAGGCGAACACGATATCGTCAAAGACCGGCAACTTGACGGTCAAAGACAATGCGCTGGCTATAAAGAGTGAGATCGAGAAGTTGCGCGAACAAGTACAGAACATCGAATAATGGCGGCAGGAAAGTTAATAATCATCAGCTCTCCCTCAGGCGGAGGTAAGGGTACATTGATCACGGAAGTGCGCAAGCTGCTTCCCGATCTCGGCTATTCATGCTCGCACACCACACGGCCCAAGCGTGCGGGTGAAGAGGAAGGCCGCGAGTACTATTTCATCTCTGAAGATGAGTTCCGTCGCCGCATTGCGGCGAACGACTTTCTCGAATATGCGTTAGTGCACGGCCATCTTTACGGCACTTCGATAGCCGAAAGCCGCAAGGCGGTCAATACCGGCAAGGACCTGATCGTAGAGGTCGATGTCCAGGGCGCGTTGAGCATAATGAAGCGGCAACCCGACGCAAGCGTCAGCATTTTTATTCTACCGCCGTCCTTCGAGGTGCTGAGGGCCCGCCTGACCGCCAGAGCGACGGAAGATGCGGCCGAACTGCATATGCGGCTTCAGAACTCATTCGACGAGGTGCTGCAATACAAGAACTTCGACTACGTCATCGTCAATCAGGACCTGTCCACAGCGGTTCGGCAACTTGCCTCTGTTATTCTCGCCTCAAGGCAGGCGACGAATAGACAAAACGATGCGATTCAGAGTATCCTTGATAGTTTCGATGCCTCGAGGCATCTTTTTGAAGGAGAATAGCCGAACATTATGGCAAACGAGAACGAGAACATTGATCCGATCGATGAAGTTGAGGAAGAAGAAATAATCGATCCGCCCGAGATCGATTCGAAATACCGGATGATCATCCTGGCCGCACAACGCAGCAAGCAGCTTCAACGCGGTGCAAAACCGAGGGTTGATGTTGCTGTTCAGGGAACAAAACCGACGCGGATCGCACTCAAAGAGATCAAAGAGCGGAAGGTCAACTTCGAGATACTTGAGCACTAGGCCGTTCAGACCGGCGATCGCAAAAAAGGCCCGCGTCGTGCGAGCCTTTTTTTGTTTTACATTCCCTTATAGTTCGGCCCGCCGCCGCCTTCGGGCGTTACCCAATTGATTATTTGATAAGGATCGGCAACATCGCACGTCTTGCAGTGGACGCAGTTGGCAAAGTTGACCTTTAGTTCCTTGCGGCCGGCCGAATCACTATACTCCATCTCATAAACGCCTGCCGGGCAAAAACGCTGGCACGGATTGCCATATTCCTCGACACACCGCGTGGCGCAAATTTCGGTATCGAGGACGTGAAGATGCGAAGGCTGATCCTCATCGTGTGCGACCGCACCATAGAATACATCCGTCATCTTATCGAACGTGAGTTCCTTATCAAACGGAATGCCGGAATAACGGCCGGCATTTTCCGTTTTCCGCTTTCCGTTTTCCGTTAACTTGAGCATTCTTTCGTATCCCGCGACGTGATGTTCTTTCGGCATAAAGCCCCATGCGAGGCCGCCGGTAATGTACTGCAGGCCCGAATTGATGAGCGCGGCCCAACGCCCTTTTTGGAACGCGGCGTGGAAATTCCGCACCTTATAAAGCTCGTCATGGATCCAACTGACGTTGACCTTTTCCTCAAAGTGCCGCAGTGTTTCAGATGAAAAATCTTCCTGAGCAAGGGCAAAAACTATGGTCTCGGCTGCGAGCATGCCGGACTTCATCGCGGTATGGATGCCTTTAATACGCTGGCCGTTGAGGAACGAAGCCGAATCGCCCACGAGCAGGACGCCGTCCGCATAAAGCTTCGGCATCGTGTAATAGCCGCCGGCATTGAGCGTTTTCGCACCATACTTGACGAGTTTGCCGCCTTTAAGGATCGCGGCGACCTTAGGATTCGTCTTAAATTTCTGAAACTCCGCATGCGGATCGATCATAGGGTCCTCGTAATCGAGGCCCGTAACGTAACCGATGCTTACGATGTTGTTCTTGAAGCCGTAGATCCAGCCGCCGCCATAGGTCCGTGTGTCCGAGGGAAAACCAAGCGTGTGGACAACCTTGCCTTCGGGAAAGTTTCCTTCGGGCACTTCCCACAGCTCTTTGACCCCAAGCGAGAAAACCTGCGGCTCCTTGCCCTCCAACAATCCGAACCTTGCCATTACCTGCTTGGCAAGCGAACCGCGCGAACCTTCGCCGAGAACGGTAACCTTTGCGAGCAGATCGACGCCGGGCTCGAAGTTCGGCTTGCGTTTGCCGTCTTTGTCGATGCCTTTGTCGCCGGTTCGCACGCCGATCACAGCATCGTTCTCATCATAAAGGACCTCGGCCGCAGGAAACTCGGGAAAGATATTTATGCCCTCCGCCTCGCATTTCTCGGCAAGCCACTCGCAAACTTTGCTCAGGCTTACGATATATTTGCCCTTATTCTTGAGCGGCGGCGGAACGATCGGTGCGTTAAAGCCGCCTTTTTCGGTCAAATACCACGCCGCATCCTCGGTAACGACCGTATCGACAGGAAAGCCTTCGGCGATAAAATCGGGCATCAGCTCACGGATCGCACGCGGATCCATTACGGCACCCGAGAGGATGTGAGCACCGACGAAAGGTCCTTTTTCGACGATCGCGATCTCGAGTTCGCCGATCTTGCGGCCGGTCTTGAAACCTTTGTCGATCATTTCATCGTGCAGCTTTGCCTCGCGTTTCAGATGCAAAGCACCCGCGAGGTTGGCGGGGCCGGCGCCGACAAAGACCACATCCATCGGGACTTGTTCACGTTCGCTCATAAATGAATCACCATTCAGTCAGCCAATTATATCAGCTAAATGCCGTGTGTCTAAACATCAATATGCGGCAAAAGGCTCTTTGCACGCATCGTCCGGCAAGCCGCGGATACGGCGGCGGGCAAAACCGCCTAAACACAACGCGGCTATGCTGTTAAACTGCTTACCATGTTCGTAAGGATAATTCCGGCGTTCATTTTGGCGGCGATCTTGTCGTCCTGCGCCGTGCAAAAGAACACGGTGAACACACGGCTCGATGCTGAGATGCCGCGGCGGATCATCTGGGCGTGGGAGCGGCCCGAGGATCTGAGCGGCTTTGATCCGAAGGAGTTCGGCGTGGCGTTCCTCGCACAGACTCTGTTTCTCGAGAACGGCAGTATAAACCGCAAGCCGCGAATGCAGCCGCTTGAAACGGCGGACGGCGCGTATATCATCGCGGTAACACGCATCGAGACGAACAAAAGCACTGCAAAGCGGCCGACACTTGACGAGGAGATGGCCGCCAAGACCGCCGCTCTCATCGCGGCGACGCGAACGCTGCCAAACGTGCGCGGCGTTCAGGTCGATTTCGATGCGGTCGTCTCGGAACGTGATTTCTATCGCAAAATGATGTTCGAACTGCGCCGGCTCTTGTCAGAACCGCCTGCGTCAGCGGGCGGTCAGAATACCGGCTCAGAAGATACGGGCGGAAATGAGAGTGTTAATGACCCTACCAACACTCACCACTCGCCACCCGCCATTCACCCCACGCTGACCATGACCTCGCTCGCCTCTTGGTGCACCGGCGATGCATGGTTCAATGACTTCCCTGTTGACGAAGCCGTGCCGATGGCGTTCCAAATGGGCGCCGATACCGAAAAGATCCGCACCTATCTGCGAAACGGCAACGACTGGATCGAACCGCTTTGCCGCGGCAGCTACGGCATCTCGCTCGACGAAGGCCTCCTAGACGGAATGAAACCCGGCCGCCGAATCTACTACTTCAAAAACTCCGCATGGAAGCAAGGTGATCTAAGCGGTTTGTAGAGAATTCGTGAGTTGAGCCATTCTCTCTCGACTAGCTAATGCTCGTGGCAATTCTAAAACTTCTACAGAATTGCCACTAGCTTCAGCTAGTGGGTAAATTGCAATAAATGTTTTGGGCTTTAGCCCATTAGTGCAAACAGTCTGTTGGGCTAAAGCCCCGAGAAGTTATTTGCATCCAGACCACGCTCTAAAGAGCGTGGCAATTCATATAGCGTGACTGTTGAACTGAGCCTTTAAGGTTTCGGTGTAAGGTGCACGGGCGACGCCTTTTTCGGTAATGATCGCGGTAACGAGTTCGTTCGGCGTTACGTCGAAGGCGTAGTTCGTGATGCCGACGTTGTCGGGCGCGAGCTGGATGTCTTTGACGTGCGTGACTTCGGTGCGGTCGCGTTCTTCGATGGGAATGTCGTCACCCGTAGGACAATTTAGATCGACCGTGGACAAAGGAGCCGCGACATAGAACGGAATGTTGTGGCGCTTTGCGAGCACCGCGACCATGTAGGTGCCGATCTTGTTGGCGACATCGCCGTTCGCCGCGATGCGGTCGCTCCCGACGACCACCGCCTGCACCTTGCCCTTCTTCATAACGTGGCCGCTCATATTGTCTGTTATAAGCGTTACGGGGATGCCGTCTTCCATCAATTCCCATGCCGTAAGCCTCGCGCCCTGCAGGTACGGCCGCGTCTCGTCGGCGATAACGGCTATGTGCTTGCCCTGATCGACCGCGCCGCGTATCACTCCGAGCGCCGTGCCCCAAACACCGCCGGTCGCCAAAGCTCCGGCATTACAGTGCGTCAGAACCGTGTCGTTGTCGTGCAGCAATTCGCCGCCGTACTGCGCAATAAGCCGCTGTGCTTCGATGTCTTCGTCGTGGATGGCCTCTGCTTCGTCAATTAGCAGTGTCTTGATCTCGCTCACCGAACGGCCTTCGCCGCGTGCCTTCTCGAACGCACGTTTCATACGTTCGAGCGCCCAAAAAAGGTTAACTGCGGTCGGCCGCGTCGCACCTATAACCTCCGATGCGTATTCGAGATCATCCGCGAGGTCATCCGCTGTCGTGCCGACAAACTGCTTTGCCGCAAGCGCGATGCCGTAAGCAGCCGAGACGCCGATCGCAGGAGCTCCGCGCACGACCATATCCTTGATGCCGGCCGCAACTTCACCGTAACTCTTGAGCGTCAGCCATTTCTCTTCGGTCGGCAGCAGCCGCTGATCGAGCATCAGCACGCCTTCGTCCGACCACTTCACGGGAATGATCTCCAATTTCATAATGAACACGCATCGCGCAAAGCTTTGCGAAAGCAAAGATTATAGCGAATGTATGCCGCGGGCAGAAATCGGTAGGCGCCGCCCGCAGCGATCTCAATGCGGCATCCGGTGTCGAACGAACACATTGCCGCCGCTCAACTACATCGCAGCGGAAATTGCCGTCAGCCGTTTCATCGTTTATATTCGGTTGGTGCTCCCCGCAAAACCATGGAGGAATCGAACGACATCGCAACTAAGCCGCAACCCGCACCTAATATCCGAGCTGATTTTGAATTGACCCGCAATCTGCCGCCCGACCTGCAGGCTCTTGAACGCATTTCGCGCAATTTTTATTGGTCTTGGCAAGCCGACGGAGCCGATCTTTTCCGTGACATCGACGCGGCTCTCTGGGAAAAATGCGAACAAAACCCTCGGCTTTTCCTGCAAAAGGTTAAGAACTTCCGCCTCTGGCATCGCGCAGCAGATTCGCCGTATCTGGAACGTCTGGAACAGTTTGCAGCAAAGATGTCCGCGTATCTCGACGTTGCGGATCATCCGCCGCGTATCGCTTACTTCTGTGCGGAATACGGTATTCACAATTCGCTGCCGAATTACTCCGGCGGACTCGGCATACTCGCGGGCGATCACCTCAAGTCCGCGAGCGACCTCGACATACCGCTCGTTGCGATCGGCCTTCTCTATCGTTACGGCTATTTTCGGCAAAGCGTAACTCACGAAGGCTGGCAGGAAGAGCGCTATCAGGACGTTTTCGATTCGCAGCTCGCCTTGACGCCTGTAAAAGATGCGGGCGGCGAGCTTCTTACGGTCTGCGTACACATTCGCGGCCGAGAAGTTACCGCACGCGTCTGGAAAGCAAATGTCGGCCGCATCTCACTTTATCTTCTCGACACCAATATCTATCAAAATGCCGAGGTTGACCGCCTTATTACGGGACATCTGTACGGCGGCGACGCCGAAACGCGCATCGTGCAGGAAAAGGTGCTCGGCATCGGCGGAGTTCGTCTCTTGCGAAAGCTCGGCATCAACCCCGATGTTCTGCATTTGAACGAAGGCCACGCCGCATTCTGTACGCTTGAACTTGCGAGCGAGTATCTTGCAAATAATGCAAGCGCGAATTTTGCCGATGCAGTTGCCGCAGTTCGCCAAAAATGTGTATTCACAACACATACACCGGTCGCGGCCGGAAATGACGCATTCGATCCGAGGCTTTTGCTCGAGTGTTTCAGCAAAGATTTCCTTCGTTCGCTAAAGCTCACCGATAACGAATTCATCGCGCTCGGCCGCGCCAACCTTTCGGATGATAAAGAGTTCTTCGGCATGACGCCGCTCGCCATCCGTATGTGCCGCTCGTCGAACGGTGTGAGCGAAAAACACGGCGAGGTTTCACGTGAACTGTGGCTCAAGATGTTCCCTGACCTCAGCGATCCGTCCGCCGTACCGATCACGTCGGTTACCAACGGCGTTCATCCGCCAAGCTGGATCGCACCGGCGTTCGGCTCGCTTTTCGAGCGTGAGATCGGTGCCGATTGGCATCATTTGATCCGTCAAAAAGATGAATGGGCCGCCGCCGTCGCAGGGATCTCAGATCGCGACCTTTGGGAGACGCATCAAAAATTGAAGGGCCTGCTAATAGCATTTATTCGCGAACGAACAGCCGTGAAGGACGCCGGCGGCATCGAAACGATCCACGAACACGAGAATATTCAAGGGCTGTTCACACAAGACATCCTTACCATCGGTTTCGCCCGCCGCATCGCTGCATACAAACGATGGGATCTTATCCTGACCGACCTGCCGCGGCTGCTCCGGCTAGTTGATGCGGTCGAGCGGCCCGTGCAGTTCGTCTTTGCCGGCAAAGCGCATCCGCAGGATTCGACAGCCAAGACGATGCTCCAAAAGCTTATGTCGATCGACCACGACTCGAACTGGCAGCGGCGGGCCGTCTTCCTCGAAGATTACGATCAAGAGATCGCACGATATATGGTCCACGGCGTCGATGTTTGGATGAACGTGCCGAGGCGTCCGATGGAGGCAAGCGGCACGAGCGGTATGAAGGCAGCAATGAACGGCGTCCTCAACTTCTCGATCCTCGACGGCTGGTGGATCGAGGGCTACAACGGCGAGAACGGTTTTGAGATCGGCGATACGGAGGTCGATGCCGAGAATCAAATGGACTCAGAAGATGCCGAGGCTTTGTACTCGACGCTTGAGAACGTGATCATTCCCGAGTACTACGCAACAGATGAAAAAGGTATGCACCGCCGCTGGATCGAGCGAATGCGGAACGCAATCGCTACGCTTACGCCGCAGTTCTCCAGCGACCGAATGGTGAGCCAATATCTTCATGATATTTACGGCGAGTGAATAACTTATGGAGCGAAATGAATTTACGGTCGGACAGATCCGCCCCGTCGAATGCTTGAAAGAAGGCTGGGCACTGATCAAGGATGAGTATTGGATACTGTTCGCCCTCTCGATCGTCGGCGCGACGATCGCCGGCATCTCCATGTATATTCTCCTCGGGCCGATGGTGTGCGGCATCTTTTTGGCTTATCTGCGCAAGGTCGATGGCGGACGCGTCGTTTTCGACGACCTGTTCGCAGGCTTCAAGTACTTTAAGCAAACGATCTTGATTGTCATACTGTTCGTCGTGCCGATCATCGCTTATGTTGCTGCGATGACGATCACCGTATATCTGCCGCTGATAATTTCAGCCATTCGAGGCCAACGGGTCTCCGGAGGAGAGCTTCTGGCAGCGTTCGCTCTTGGCGTCGCGGTCGAACTAGTGGTGGCGATAATAATGGTCTGCATCCACTCGGTCCTGATCTTTGCCTTTCCGCTGGTCATCGACCGCGGCCTTTCAAATTGGGATGCGATAAAACTCAGCTTTCGTGCGGTGATAAAGAATCTGCGCGGTGTCGGCGGCTTTATGGCGTTGCAGATCGGTATTTCGCTTGCCGGAATGATGGCTTTTTGTGTCGGTGTTTACTTCACCATACCGATCTTGACCGCTCTGCTGCTTGTCATTTACAGAAAGATATTTCCTCGCCTCGATGAGACAGGCGAACTCGACGTTCCGCCCGTTGCCGCGTAAACTTGGTGGTAATGATACAGCCTACGCAGATCATCGAAGAATCTGATTCCGAATTGACCATCGCATGGTCTGACGGGAAAGAAACACGATACAATGCGGCACAACTTCGCCGCGCTTGCCCATGCGCCCTTTGCCGTGATGAATGGACCGGCAAGAAGTTGCTTGATGATGACAATGTGGACGACGGCCTGACGATCAGATCCACCGCGTTGGTCGGCCGTTATGCGCTGAACTTTGTCTTCTCGGACGGTCACGAAGGAGGGATCTTCAGCTTTCAATACCTCTTATCGCTGTCATAATTCATTGTGATAAACTCATACAGATGCGTGAGTGCGATATTTTCAACGAGAAACAGGAAACCAAACGGGCATCGTACGCGTGTCCATTTTGTCGTGAGCGGTATGATTACGATGTGCGCTGGCTCAAGCGTACAAAAAAGAAGAACGTCTCCGCAAAAATGAATGATCGCGACCGCTCACAGTTCGAGAAGTCTCGCGATTACTTGGTTCGCATCGACGACATGCTCGCCTGCCAAAACATACGCTGCCGAAAGCGCTTCGAGATCCCGTCATCCCAATCGGTGGTATTCATATAAAAAACGGGCCGGCATTACGCCCGCCCGCTCATCAGTTTTTCTGTTTGACCGATCAATAGATCGTGAAAGAATATTGGAACGTCTTTGAGACCGTTTGCGGAACTCCGTTTATCTTTGCCGGCTCGAATACGATACGCCTTGCGGCCGCGATCGCCTGCTCGGTCAAACCGTAGCCGAGGCGGCTGACCGGTGTTATCGAACCGATAGAACCATTCGCATTGAACGTGATCTTCAAGGTAACGTTCCCTTGGATCTGATTCTGCCGTGCTGCATCAGTATATGTCGCTTTCGGCTTCGAGATGATCCGCAATGCTTGTGTTACGCCGGTCCTGGCCGCGGGCGGAGGTCCGGAGCTTCCGGTTCCGGGCCCGTCACCGTCGCCTATGCCGTCGCCGCGCCCATTACCTAAACCGCTGCCCGAACCGCTGCCTGCTCCCGAACCGTTTCCCGAACCCACGCCCGTACCGCGACCCGTTCCGATGCCGCCGCCGGAACCCGGACCGTCGGAGATCGCGCCGTATTTGGTCGTATCGACACCGTAGCGTTGATCAGGGTCTTTTGAGGTCTCATTCACCGGACCCTTTATCGCCATCTGGATCGGGATGTCGGGATTCGTCAAACGCTCCATATGCGCGGACGGAACGAACTGCGGTTCGCGAAGCATTGGCGGACGTGCACCTTGCGATGCGGGGTCGGGCTCATTCTTACCGCCGCCTCCTCCGCCGCCGCCTTTGTTACCATCCTTCGGCTGCTCCTTTTCTTCCAATATTGTGGTCGGATCATCAAGGAGCATAGCTGTGTAAATGCCGTCGTCGATCGCTCCGACACTCACATCCATACTAAAAATGTTGATAACAAGGCCGAGCACCATTACGCTGACCATGAACACGAAAGCTCCGAGAAGAAGCGAGTTGCGGACGCCGTTATTCTTCTCTTCGATCACCGTAACGTGAAATCCGTCATCCGCGAGCGGCACCGCAACTGAGTTGGCCGCAGGGCGAACGGCATCCGCATCAACCGCTGACTGCCGGATGAACACCGGTGCCGGCGGCACGGATCGCTCAGATTCGGCGACCGGTTCGGCGACAACCTCTCTTGTCGGCTCCGCAGCTAAAGCTTCGATGGTCTCCTCGGCCGAAGGCTCCGCCGGATGTGCCGCTTCGAGTTCAAGCACTGCTTCGGGGTCCTCTGTCGGTTCCGAAATAGTTTCCTTCAAAACGGGCACATCGTGCTCTGCCGGCGGCGCAGCCTCCAAAAGCGGTTCAGCTTCCCGTTCGGCCGCAGCGACCGGATTAAGCTCAAAAGCCTGAAGCGATGTACCGCATGTCGGACAAAAGCTGAACTTCTCCGCAAAACTTTCATCGCACGAGGTGCAAAACTTTACGACCTTTCCCATTTCTTCAACCTCATTCTTATCTCGGCGTCCGAGCGGTACGCCGAAGACATACCGTGTGATTATAACGCCAATCGTTAACGTATGTTAAGCAATGTGAAACGCTACGCGGACACGCGTGAAGCAATGCCCGCTCCTGCACTGATAGATGCGCCATACGTTTGACGCGATGCCTGCCTGTTACTAGAATCTCAATTTAGTTCCCGCGTCATAATTCAAAGGATTTTTCGCGTGTTTACAACAATTACCGCTTATAATGCAACTAAATGTCCGGCTGCACACGAATTCCGCTTTAATTACGATGAAAGTCCACTATCTGTTCGATTTGAAACTTATCGCTTTCGCAGTGATCTTCGGGGCCTTTATTTTTGGGGCCTCCGCTGCGGCTCAGCCGCGTCAGGAGAGGCTCCTGAACGGACTTAAGATCCTGATGTGGCGCGATTATAACGCGAAGGATGTTTCGATCCGCCTCCGAATAAATTCGGGTGCGGCTTTCGATCCTCAAGGAAAAGAAGGGGTTATGCGGTTGACAGCCGACAGCATCTTTCCGAACCAAGCAGCTCGGGAGTACTTTCGCGACGAACTCGGCGGCGGCCTTGATGTCATCACAAATTACGACTATATCGAGATCGATGCTTCAGGGCGGTCTGATACGCTTCTGCAGCTGCTTGAAACGGTAGCTGCCGCCGTTTCCTCACAGTCCATCGACAAAGTAGTAACATCCAAACTGAAACAGGAACTCACGGCCGAGGTATCGGCCGCCGCGGCCGATCCGGCAAAAATTGCAGATGCCGAGCTGAGAAAACGGCTTTTCGGCACTTTTCCATACGGCAGGCCGATGAACGGCAGCCCCGAGTCGATCGCAAAGATAGACTTTGCAGACCTGATCAATGCCAAACTACGCTTTCTGACGGCGGATAATTCAACACTCGCGATAAGCGGCAATTTTGACCCTTCATTTGCAGTTAAAGCGTCGAGAAGGCTCTTCGGGTCATGGGCGAAGGCAGACAAGACCGTGCCGCCAACTTTCAAACAGCCCGACGATCCGCCGAAAGAGGTGCAGACCGTTACTGTCGCGGGAGCCTCTAACCAATTTGTTCGCTATGGTTTGCGTGGGGTCAGCCGCTCGGATAAGGACTTTGGCCCGGCGATGGTTCTCGCCCGAATTATGAAGGAACGGGCAGAAGCCCGCTCGGGACGATCGAAAATTGAACGAGTATTCGCGGAAATGCAGCCTCATGTGCTTCCCGGAGCGTTCTTTCTTGGTTTTACAATGCCAAATGCCGGGATCGCAGACAGCAGCCTCGACATGACGAACTTTATTAAAGACATCCTTTCCGCACCGATCACGGATACCGAAATTGCGGCGGCAAGAGATGAATTCCGAAAAGAATGGGCTAAGAACGACGCGGCAACACTGTGGCTCGATTCCGATACGTTCAAAACCGGTGATGCAGCATCGCAGGCAAAGATCGCTGATGCCGTTACGTTCGCGGATGTCAGGGCGGTCGCTGATCGTGTCGCGAAGGAACCTGTCGCAGCGGTCATCGTCAAGGGCGGCAACTGATTTGCAAGTGCTCTCCGAAAAAGAGAAGGCCCAGCGCGCGGCGATCCACGATATGTTCGCCGGTATCGCTAACCGCTACGATCTGCTGAATCATACGCTTTCGCTCAATATCGATAAGCGTTGGCGGCGGCGTGTTTCTGCGATCTTGAAGGATATCCTCGCGGACCCTGACGCGGAGATCCTCGATATCGCGTGCGGAACCGGCGACCTTGCGATCGAGCTTGCATCCAAAGGCAACGCGGCCGTAACCGGAACCGATTTTTGCCGCCCGATGCTTGAGATCGCCGCAAAAAAGCTGCCAAAAGTGGCCCTTGTAGAGGCCGACGCGATGGCTCTCCCTTTCCCTGACAACACCTTCGATGCGGTCACGATCGCATTCGGGCTTCGAAATTTGCCAAATTTTGCGAACGGGCTGAGAGAAATGCACCGCATACTCAGGCCCGGCGGCCGTCTGGTGATCCTCGAATTCTCAAAGACATGGCTCCCGGGTTTTGGCGCGATGTTCAACTTCTATTTTTCACACATCCTGCCGCGGATAGGCGGTGCCGTGAGCCGTTCGCGAAGTGCGTACGAATATCTGCCTGATTCGGTCTCGAAATTTCCCGACCAGCAGGCGCTCGCAGCACTTGTCGGGCAGTGCGGCTTTTCGGATGTCAACTACGTTGATCTCACAGGCGGCATCGCTGCCGTTCATACAGGCACAAAGGCCTGAAGTTTGGTAAAATCATTTTGCTTCGCGCCTTGGCTTGATGAAATATCGGCTGATCAGTTTCATTCGACAGCTCGCGTTAATGCTTCTCGTCATTTGGACGGTCGTATCGCTCGTAACACTACTTATAGAGATCGTGCCGGGCGATCCTGCGACCGTGATACTCGGCGAGACGGCGACGTATGAGCAGATCCGCTTGTTCAACGAAAAGCACGGGCTTGACCGCCCTGCATTTTTCTTTTCGTACGATACAGAACAGGGCTTCAAGTGGAACGGCACTGATAACCGCTATTTCGATTATTGGCGGGGATTGATGACAGGTGATCTGGGCCGATCTTTCAGAACGGATCGGCCGGTGTTCGATATGATCGTCGAACGCTATCCGCTCACGATAATACTTGCGATCGCGGCGATGCTGGTGGCCGTCGGGCTTGCTCTGCCGCTTGGTGTATTAGCCGGCGCTCATAAGAATTCGATCATCGACAACCTTGCGTCGTTCATCGCCCTTTTGGGCATTTCACTGCCGACCTTCGTGATAGGCCCGTTCCTTGTTTACATTTTCTCGGTCAAGCTTGGGTGGTTCGCGGCTACCGGCAGTGCGTATGCTGAGGACATTGTGCTGCCGGCCGTTACGCTCGGTGCGGCCCTTTCAGCGATACTTACTCGAATGATCCGTTCGAGCGTGATCGAAGAGCTTGGCGAAGATTACGTGCGCACCGCTCGAGCAAAAGGACTGAGCGAACGCGTCGTGCTTCTTAAGCACGTCCTAAAGAACGGCCTCATTCCGGTCGTTACAATCCTGGGACTCCAGCTTGGCGTGCTGCTCGCGGGCTCAATAATCACCGAAAAGATATTCAATTGGCAGGGCCTCGGCCTTTTGCTCCTCGATGACGGTATCGGCAAGCGCGATTATAGGCTCGTCCAGGGCTGTGTGCTTGTAATAAGCGTTACGTTTATAATCGCAAATACGCTGACCGATCTTGTTTACAGCAAGCTCGACCCCAGGATCAGGTTGAGTTAGGCCAATTATTCTGAATGTTGATATGCCGAGACTTGCGTACATTGGGATCATTATCGCCGGATTGTTCATTCTCGCGGCGATCTTTGCTCCGTTCATTGCAACGCATGACCCGACGCTTCAGAACCTCGACCTCCGCTATGCACCGATGAGCGCGGCTCATTGGTTCGGTACGGACGCGCTGGGCCGCGATCTGTTTTCCCGCGTTGTTTACGGGGCACGGGTCTCACTTGAGGTCGGGATCACGGTGGTGCTCGTTTCCGGCATCGTCGGTGTGCTGATCGGCGCTGTCGCCGGATACTACGGCGGCATCGTTGACCGCATCTTGTCGGGCTATGTATTCAACGTGTTTCTGGCGTTTCCCGGCCTTCTCCTTGCGATCGCACTCGTGGCCTTCCTTGGTGCGGGCCTCGGCAAGCTGATCCTCGCACTCTGCATTATCGGGTGGGTCGGGTATGCACGAGTTATGCGGGGGCAGGTGCTAAAGGTTCGGGAATATGATTTTGTGCAGGCGGCGCGTGCACTTGGTGCGGGAGATATGCGGATACTATTCACGCATATTCTGCCGAATTCGATCCAACCGCTGATCGTGCAGGCATCATTGGCAATGGCAGGAGCAGTGCTGTCCGAGGCGTCGCTGTCTTTTTTGGGCCTTGGAATTCCGCCGCCGGCGCCAAGCTGGGGAACGATGATCGACGAGTCGAGAGGATTTGATATTCTTGCTATCGCCCCGCACGTGATGTTCTTTCCCGCAGTTGCGATCGCGTTGACGGTGCTTGCATTCAATTTCATCGGTGACGGACTTCGTGAATACCTCGACCCGAAGCAGCGTGCAAGATGATGTGGATTTATGCTGTAAGGCAATGGAGGCCGGCGAACATTTTTTGTTTTCCCGCATCAAAACGCTAATGAACCGCTATCGAATATGTCTGTCGCTCGTTCCCGTGTTTTGCTTGCTTCTTGCAGCAGCGGGCGAGATATCGGCTCAATCAGGGCGCCGGACAGTACCGACCCCGACGCCTACGCCGGCTGTTGTAAAGCCTGCGCAGCCGCAGTATTCCGAATCAAAGCCGAATCCGCCGCGGCGTCGCTCCGCGGCGGATAAATTTCCCGGTATTGGCGACGGTACGGGCACTCCGACGCCGACAACTGCGGCGACGGCGGGCGGCGACGATGACATTGTAAAGGTCGAAACGGATCTGATAACCATCCCTGTCTCGGTCTTTGACCGGAACGGCCTTTATGTGTCGGGCCTCGACGAGGATGACTTCAGCATTTTCGAGGATGGGGTTGAGCAAGAGATCGCCTACTTCGCTACCACTGATAAACCGTTCACCATTGTCCTTCTGCTTGACACCAGCCCATCGACCGAATACCGGATCGATGACATACAGAATGCAGCCATCGCGTTCGTAGATAACCTTAAACCCGTTGACAGCGTCATTGTCATCGAGTTCGCAGGCAGCGTTCATGTCCTTACTGACGTCACGACGGACAGATCACGTATTTACAAGGCGATCAAGAAGGCAAGCTTCGGCAACGGTACGTCACTCTATGATGCGGTCGATCAAAGGCTGCGGAAGAGGCTGGGCAAGATCGAAGGCCGGAAGGCGGTGGTCCTTTTCACCGACGGCGTTGACACTACATCACGCAAAGCTACCTACGAAAGCAGCCTGGACATTGCCGAGGAGGCCGACGCACCGATCTTTCCGATCTATTACAATACTTTCGGGCAACAGCCGCTGAATAGCGGCAGCATCGGCCTGCCTTGGCCGAATATTCTGGGCCGCTCTGCTCGCGGCCAATCAGCCGAAGAATACGCACTCGGCCGCAAATATCTGGAAGACCTTGCTACCTATACCGGCGGGCGCGTCTTTCGCCCCGAAGCAACGCCGGGTGGCCTTCAGAGGGCGTTCGAAGGCATCGCGGAAGAGCTCAGGCGACAATATAACATCGGCTATATTCCGAAAGAAGAAGGACGCGCCGGCCAGCGAAAGCAGATCCGTGTACGCGTTCGGAGGCCGAATTTGGTCGTCCGTTCACGCGACAGCTATATCGTCGGAGCAACTCAGGCAAAACCGTTGCCGTCGCCGTCAAAATAGGAGATCGGCCGCACCGTAACAAATGACCTTTCCGAGAGCTTCCGGGTTGCTGCTTCACCCGACATCGCTGCCGAATAGATTTGGCATAGGTGATGTCGGTGATGCCGCATTTCGCTTTGTCGATCTGCTTGACGCTGCGGGTCAAATGTATTGGCAAATGCTGCCGCTCGGCCCGACAGGTGAGGGAAATTCGCCGTATCAGTGCTTCTCGGCGTTTGCGGGAAATACTCTCTTGATATCGCCGGAAAGGCTTGTTGATGACGGCCTACTCGACGGATCCGACCTAAGCGACACGGCGCAATATTCAGCAGACAAGGTCGATTTTGATGCCGCACTCAAATTCAAAGGACAAGTCCTTTCAAAGGCCTACTACAATTTCCGGGACCTTCCTGACAGCGGCATCCGCCACGCGTTCGAGGCCTTTGTTCACGATAACAGCTTTTGGCTCGATGATTACGCGGCATTTCAAGTGATCAGATCGTTATTTGGCCAAAAGCCATGGAACGAATGGCCGGAGCCCTTAAAGCTTCGCGAACCGGCCGCCCTGCAGGCTTTTGTTGATGCGAACAAGGAAGCGCTCGAGGCCCAAAAGTTCTATCAATTTCTCTTTTTTCGGCAATGGTTCGCTCTCAGAGCGTACGCCCATATCCACGGCGTAAAGATCATCGGTGATATGCCGATCTTTGTTGCGCTCGACTCGGCAGACGTATGGTGCAATCGCGACCAATTCAAGCTTGAACCTGACGGTTCGCCAAAGGTTGTTGCCGGAGTGCCGCCCGATTATTTCTCGAGCAGCGGACAGTTATGGGGCAATCCGATCTACGACTGGGACGCGATGCAGAAAAGCGGTTTCAGTTGGTGGGCGGCCCGTGTATTTGCAACGCTCCAGATGGTTGATATTGTGCGGATAGACCATTTCCGAGGCTTTGCGGCGGCGTGGGAGATACCCGCCGGCGATGTAACCGCCGAGAACGGTAAATGGGTTCACACACCCGGCAAAGAACTCTTCAGTGTATTTGAGAAGATATTCCCGGCCCTGCCGTTCATCGCGGAGGATCTCGGCTTCATTACGCCGGACGTGGAGGCACTTCGCGACGAATTCGCCTTTCCCGGTATGCGAATCCTCCAGTACGGCTTTGGCGGCGATGCAAAGGATCTTGGCTTGCCGCACAACTACGTAAGGAACTGTGTCGCCTATACCGGCACACATGATAACGATACGGCGGTTGGTTGGTTCAGATCGCACTCGGATAGGGCTGACGGCGGTTCGGGTGCTGACAGCACATACGAACATACGCTTGCATATCTGCACTCGGACGGCGCAGATATCCACTGGGATATGATCCGCTCCTTGTGGGCCTCGGTTGCGGACACCGCGATCGTACCCGTACAAGATATTCTCGGGCTGGGAAACGAGGTCCGAATGAATATTCCTGGGTCAAAGAACGGCAATTGGGAATGGCGCCTAAGAAAAGACGCCATTACCCCGGAGATTATAACGCGGCTTAAAGAACTGACAGAACTGTACGGCAGAGCGGTAATTTGAACGGCAAAACACACCGGCTCAGAACGAACAGCCCTTCGACCTTGGGATCATCAACTTAACCGGCAACCTATTGCAACGCCGTAAAGATAACGTCGGTCACATCGGCGCCAACGTCTATCAGGATCGCCTGCGGTGCGAAACTATATTGTTTTGACGCAATGCTGAGAACGTATGATCGTCCTGATTCAACATTCTCAAATCGAAAATACCCCATCGAACTCGGCCTTATGCTTACGCCGTGTCCTTCCATATCGGTAAGCGTCAATCTCGACAACGAAATTCCCTGTCCTGTTTGGGTAACAACCCGTCCGCTAATGGTCGCCAAACCGGCAGTGGATGACAGCGGATCAGGCACCCAGAATCCGACAAAAGCCGAGTAGCCCGGTGCCGATTCCTGGATCCCCGCTGTCGGCTGAGAGATCGTACTCGAAACCGAGTAGGTCGCAGACGTCATTGTTCCGCCGCCGCTCGCGATCACCTGTTTTTGAAGAACGTATGGCGAACCCGTCGTTGCGGTCGGCGACGACTGAGCATTAGACACGGCAACGAATGCGACTGAGATACAGAGTGTTGCTATCAGAGCTTTGAACATTTCGTCTCCTTTTACCTCGTCGATGTCGGCGTTCCGCGGTATGTATGCGGCACGAGCGTCATATTGTTCGACGTTACCATCACGAATTGATTCGACCCGATATAAACCAGTTCGACCGATGAATCTTTCACGCCTGAGATCGAATCAACGATCGTTGTTGTCTGGATCGGGCCCGAATAAAGCTTGTTGAGGTTGTTGTCGATCATCGCAGCAGACATTCGGCTGCCATTTCCGGCTACGGCAACGGCAGACCATACGGTCCCGACACCGGTCGGTGTCCAGCTCGTGCCTCCGTCGTACGAGATCACCACCAGTCCGCCAGCTCCGCCGACCACGCCGCCCGCAGTTACCGCTATCCTTATTCCATCCGACGACATCGAGACGCCGTTCCACGCTGTATTGTTCCCCGACGGTCCCAGCGTATTCGCCGTCCAAGTTGCGCCGGAATTGGACGACACCCAAACCTTTCCCGGATTTTCGACCGCTACGAGCTTTGAGCCGTCCGCACTAGAGGCGACAGACTGCCACTGGTTACTACCAGTTGAGCTGAGCCTGTCAACCCACGTTCCGCCGGAATCAGTCGATGTATAGACGTGTCCGTTAAGCACAGCGGCGATCAACTTGGTTCCGTCGGCCGATGAAGCGACGCGGGAGTACGAATTAGGGCTCATTCGGGACGTCCAAGAAACGCCGGAGTTTGTCGATGTAAAAATGTTGTGATTGTCGGCGGCGACCAGCTTGGTACCGTCGGCGGATGAGGCAACTGAATTCCAATACCTGTTCGAGTCGGCAAACCTGACCGTCCAGGTCGCTCCTGAATCCGCCGAGGTGTATAGAAAACCGTCCTCAACGCTTGCGATCAATTTGGTTCCGTCGCTCGACGAAGCGATAGAAGTGTAGTGGCGGATGTCATCCGGCAGCGGTAGGCTCCAGGTTTGCCCGGCATTTTGAGAGATCGCAATATATCCGGGATATTCTACGGCAGCGAGCTTTGTGCCGTCTACGGATGATGCAATCGCGGTCCACACGTTCGTGTCGGTCGAAGCAGTGACGCTGTACTGACGCGTCCAGATCGTCTCTTGGTGTGTTGTTGCCCAATCCAGAATCGACTGCCCCGAGTTCATCGCGAGCGTGAAGCCGCCAGTGCCTTTTTCGACAACGCGAACGACATCACCGACCGCAGGTGAAGCAGGAAGCGTGACCGTTGAGGCGGCAGTATTCGTGAGAATGTATCCGTTGTTCGGCAGTGCCTGAACCGGCCCCGACGAACTCACATTCCACTTGACCGTTCCCGGCACATTCACTAGCCCCGAACCGTTGCCGCTCAAAACACCGGTAAACGTCTTATCGCCCGCGATCGACTGCGTTGTCGAGAGATCGACAAAATTCTTAACATTGCTGCCCGTTCCGCCGTTCGCGATACCGACGACGCCGGTAACGGAATATGCGGATGTTGCGGATGTGGCGGTCGCCGCATTCGAAGCGTTCGCGACAGTGCCCGTAACCTTCGATCCATCTATCGAGATGATCTGGTCACTGTTGACGCAGGCTACGCAGCTCAGAGCCTGTGCATACGGCGTCGCACCGATCAGCAGCCTCGGTGAGAGCTGCGTATAGGTGTTCGCTCCTGCGGGACTCACCTGCAGGTCAAGATATGTCGTAGGCGTCGTGCTGAAGAGATCGCCGGGTAAGTTGATAGGTACCGAAAAGACGCCGTTAGCCAATGTAACGTCTGTAAGGTCAACTTCCGCGAGCGGGGTTCCGCCCGAAGCGACACCGTATATCTTGATGATCATATCGAAGTTGCCCGTTGCCGGGTCTCCGTTCGCAAGTGTTAACTTCCCCTGATAGATAAAGGGTACAGGGGCCGGTGCAAGGGTTCCTGTTTGTCCGGAACCAAATGTTGTGAGTAATAGAAGGAGTGCAAGCACAAAGTATGATCGCTTCATAAAACATTTACCTCAGTAATGATATTTAGAGACAATTGGGCGCGGTATTGATCGGGAGCGGCTAATACGGAGCGTCCAGCACCGCATCTATGCCGGCAGGCCTTCGAATGAATTCATCGCCGCGGCTGTTTACAACGCGAAAGTTCCCATTCCCACGTGATCGTCGAGCCGTCCGCGTCCTGAAGTGTCTTGCTGCCGACGAGTTCGACACCGTCGTTCAGATACATGGTCGGGTAGCGGCCCGCAGAAAGCGCCGAATGTATCCAAACGGTACTCTCGCGATTATCGTCGTGTCCTTTTTCAAGGTCGCAGGTCGTCTGATCCACGCGTTCGTAATCGTGTACCTTCGACGGGATCGGCCCGGTGTCAAGCATAAAGCCGAGCTGATAGTCAGAATCACCGCCGGAGAACGACATTCCGAATGAGTATGGATAGCTCGCCTTCTGAAACGTTACGTCCGTCCCCGAGACGAACGCCGTTGTAAAGTTGCCTTCCTCCTTGCCGCAACATGGATCGTTCTCGCGTCTGCCCTCGAATTTCGTCGTGTAGTAGCCGTAAACGTCGAACGTGGCCTGTTTTTTCGGCACGTTTGCGGCCACCTCTTCGGGAGTTCGCGGGTTGAGCGTGACCTGAACGTCCTCATGAATATCGGTCGTTTTGACGCCGTCGCCCGCCGAGTTCATACCGGGCGTTCTGGCGGATTTTACGACCACCGTTTTTCGCAGATCGCGCGTATAACTGACAGTGCCGCCCCAATCTTCGCTGCACGGTTCCCAATCCTTCACGGGAATGTTGACGCTGACCGTCTTCAACGCCATTTTCGCAAGTATGTCGGGGATGACGCCGATCAAATATCCCACGATGCCGCCATTCTTTAGGTCGAGTGACCCCCAAAGGATCTTCGGTATATCTTTCTCGGCGTCCATTTTTTCGGTCGCGACCGAGAGCGACCAACGATCTTTCTTCGGCACGGGCGTAACGGCGATCTTGCGCAGATCCTTCCGCTGCTCTTTGCCGGTCGCCTTGACCTTATTTTGACCTTGGCTATCGGTCATTTGTTTCGACAGATCCAGGTTATTTCGATCCGTCGAATCCATATACAAGGGCGAATTCTCCGCGCGGTCGCGTGGTACCCACTTTACGGGAACGTCCTTAAGGACACCTTCTTCCGGTACGTCCAGTTCAGCACCCGTAGCCATCTTGATGACCTTTGCGACGCAGTTGATCTGAGCTGAATTCGGAAAGTATCGCTTGAAGGTCGCGGTCACCGTGCGCTCTTCTCCGCGGTCTATATACTGGTTGCTCTTCGTTCGCACGATCGGTGCGTTCGGGACATCGACCTCGATCTCGATAAAAAGATTTGCGGCGATCAGCTTCAAATACGACATGATCATGTTCGCCTTCTCGACTCCCCTCCCGGCATCCTTGAAATACTCATCGAGAGCAGCCTTTCCCGGATGCTCGATGCCGAACATCTTCAGGATCTTCTCCCCTTTTTTCTTATACCCCTGAGCTTCGGCGGCCGTATCTATCGTCGGGCACGGGGAATCATCCGACATCGGACTGCGTCTGCCGAGGATCATCCCGACACGGTCGTAGCCCGCGTTCATGTACATCACGCCCAGATCGTTCGGTCTTGGGGCCTTCTCAAAGAACGACATTCCGCCCGACGCTTCTTCGTACGCCGTTACGAGATCGCCGAGGTAACGGCGTTCGATGAGCGACGCCTGCATCATATTGATCGGGGACTGCGGCGTGGAAATATCCTTTCCGAGTGCGAAGATCAGCTCGGCGAGGAACTTATTCGGCACGAATTTCGAGGTTCTCGACGCCCTGATGTCGCGTACCATTCCGCCCGCGATATCGACATTCTTCAGCACCGTCGAATTGCCCTTGATGACCGTTGCCATCTTCTCGATGCTCGTCGCAAACCCCATATTGCTCGAACGCAGCATCCCCGCAACTTCATAATCGAAGAATGCGGTGCCGTTCGGATGCTCCGGCTTGTAGAGGATCTTTTGCTTCTCGTCGATGATGTGGTATCCCGAGATGAGCAATGCGCCGATGAGTGCCGAAAGCGAATTTTCGTCATCCTTTAGGATCATCGCCGCAGCCTTTTTTGCAAGTGCAGCGTCGGGATCGCCGCCGAAAACGTACTCTCGCGGCAACCCTTTCTTTGCGAAATCGTTAAGCGGGTCATTCGAGGGCACGACCTTGACTTTGGATGTCGGTGCCGGCCCGTTGACTATCGGCGGCCCTGTGCGGCGCTGCGGTTGTCCGACCACAGCGAGGGCAAACACCAATATTAGAAGCATTGATGCGGATAAGCCTTTCATATTCCTCCCTCTTGCTATTTCGCCTTTGCTAAGACACCGCCGATCACTTGGTCGATCGCCGCCTTTACCGCGTCGTTCGCCGAACCTTTTACCTCAGCAGTTGCCGGCGAGGAAATGATGGCCGTCTTGCCGTCCTTGCCGTAAAGCGTGACAACGATCTCAGCGGACGACGTCCCGGCTTTTGCCATATCCGATGAACCGGTAATTTTGCCGAACAGCCCGCCGATCTTCGCACCGCCTGATTCCTTGATCTTTTTGATCTCGACACCGATAACATTCGCAAAATTACCGACGGCAATATCTGACGATGATGAGACAAGAAGCCCGCTCATTCCAATTGAACTGACCTTCGTTGAGAGGTAGTTTCGCAGATCGTCCTGATCGACCTTATTCACACTGCCCGAAAAGTAGTCGATAGCGATGGTCTTTTGGGACTTGGTGCCGTCGGAAAAGACCGTCTTTGCGGACGTGTCGATCTTCGTTTGACGCTTCGTCAGGGCCTCCATCGATTCGACCTCGATCCAAGGGCTTATCGGCACATCAAAGAGTGCTTGTGCGAGTGTCGCTTTCGATAGCTCGAGCGTCTCGACCGTCGAAGTGTCAGTAAGTTTGCCGCTGAGATAGGATTTTCTCGTGCCTGTGAGCATAAAGCCCGGATTGGCAAGGCGCTTGAAGACCGTCTTCGGCATACAGCCGCCGCTAACGGGAGGCGGACGATTTATCGGACACGATTGGGTCTCAACAGTTAGCTGTACGAACCAGCCTTCGAACTCCATTTTCATTGGTTCGGACGGTTGGCACGCGTCCGGCGAGGTTTCGATCGTCTGCGTCCACTTGAGCCACTTCGCGTCAAGGCCGAACATCTTCTGCCGCTTACCGGAATCGACGACCCACGAGTCGATCGTCATCGTTCCCTTGAACGTGATCTTTTGATTGCCGCGGCGTGCAAGCTTCTCCGGCGGTGCGGACGACCAATCGTAGTAATCGATGAAGTACTGCTTGTTGCGGTCACTTAAGTAAAGATCCTGCTTCAGATCGCACTGCTGGACCACGATCGGCGTCTCCGGCATCATCTGCGACGCCATCGAGCCCATCTGGCTCATCGCCGCAGCGGTCTGGGGGTCAAGATCAATCTTCATCTCGGTCCGCTGTCTCACGCCTTTAAGATAGATCGTCGTGATCATCCCCATTTTTGAACCACCCTGCGATATCTTTTGTGAGAGCGTCCAATCGGCAAGAACTGAAATTGAAGTAAAAATGAAAATGAGGGTCGCACAAATGATCTCTTTCATAGCCAATAACTCCAAAGAACTGAATAATTTACGGGCACGGATATTATGCTCGCGCTATTTTCGTGTAGTCAAGGTATTTCAACGGCAAAAACGATCTTTTTTAGAACGGCATATCAGAAATCCTGAATATGAACGTCGTGTACGCCTATAAAACAGAAAGCATTTGTCGGCGAAGGCTGCTCCGACAAATGCTTCTGTTCAGGGCTCGGAGGGTAAGGCTCTAGGGGAAAGCCTTTAGGGTGCCCTGTTTAGACCCTCGGGTTGCGTTGCTGTCAACCCCGTTCCGCCGCAGGTTCTTGCCAATCAGGTCCGAGGTCCTCGTGCCAAAGGCTCTCAGCAAGATACGGATCCCTGATCGGCACGAGGTTCTTGGCTGAAAGATTTCTGACGAACATGAACAGGAACAGTGCAACGAAAGCAATGAGCAACGCGATGTCAGCAATACCGATCGCCGGTGTCGCTGAGAACGGCGGCATCACCATAACATACATATCCAGCCAGCGGCCGACGAGTACGATAGTGCAAGCGGTCAGCAGCCACGTCTTGTTGAACTTCACGCGCTTCGGCAGAAGCATGATGAAGGGTATGATCCAGTTCAAAAACAGGTTTACGATGAAAAATGCGAACCAACCTCGCCCGGAGGTCTGCCGGAAATAGTAGATCGTCTCCTCAGGCAAGTTCGCATAATAGATCAGGAGGTATTGGCTGATCCAGATATATGCCCAAAAGGTCGCGTAGCCGAGCACGATAACCCCAAGCTTATGCAGATGCTTCCCGCCGATTTCCTTCAGGATACCGTAACGCTGCAGAAAAATGATGAAGAATGTGATCGCAGAGACGCCTGAAAGCAAAGTGCCCGCGATCAAGTAGAACCCGAAGATCGTGCTGTAGAATAGCGGCTCGATCGACATTATCCAGTCAAATGAAGCGAGCGAATATGTGACGCCGAAGATCACCAGGAACAGCGCCGAATAACGTTTTGCCGAGGCTGTATGATCGGGTGAACCGTCGCCGTCCTGCCGCGTTGACATATAGCGGATGATATAGACGAAAACCGTCCAGATCAGGAGATAAATGAACATACGGGCAAAGAAGAAACCCGGCGTCAGCCATGTATCTTTGAAAGCATAGGTTGGGCCGTGTTCGATATACCTTTCGTTGGTCCACTTGTAGATCTCATGCCTGCCGAAATAAACGACAAGCAGCGTTAAAGCCCCGACCGGCACATAGCTCATCAATGCCTCGGGCACACGCCGCAGTACACTCGTCCAGCCTGAGTTCGACACATAATGCACCGCGATAAAGACCGCTGCCCCAAGTGCAAATGTCATAACGAACAATGCGTTGACAAGGTAGCTTTGCCAAAAATGAGAGCCGAGAGTAGCGGCAACCACTACGCCGACAATGAATAGGGCTATGAGGATCGCCTTATCACGCTTACTGAAGAATGGCACGTCTTTCATAGGTCACTGTTTCTGCAAAGTTCTGATATAAAGGATCACCTTCCAGCGGTCATCCGGAAGCACTTGAGCTGCGTGCGGCGGCATATTGCCGTTGTTGCGTCCGTAAGTAATGATGTGGAACATGGCCCCATCCGGCAGTGCGATCGATGCAGGAGCCTTATATGACGTCGGAGGCATATATTTTGCTGCGATCGGCCCGTCCCCGACCCCTGTCGTTCCATGACAGACGGCACAAGTGTTCGTATAGATATATTTTCCGCGCGCGATGTTCTCAGGCGTAGGCTGGAATGGATTGACGAGTTCTTTCCCCGCACGGGCTTCATCTTCCGGCGTTGCCTGATAATGGAGCGGCAAAAATCCTCGACGCACCGTTCCCGAAGGAGGCGTCTGCAAGGTCATGTCCTCCGGAAGGATCGGGTTCTCAGTATATGAGAGCGATGCAGGTGAATACTGCATCTGCGTCGGCACCTCGCGATTTCTCTCTGAGAAATCGCGGCTCAAGCCGTAAAGACTGCCGAGAACCACCACGGGAAGCAGGATGAAAAATACTACAGCCAACTTCGTCTTCATACAAGATCAGCCCCCTCAACGATCTCAAGCGGATCGAAGCTTCGCAATATCTTCAGCGTATCCGTGTAGTCAAATGCAGCATTTGACTGCTCTACGACCAGAGCGAATCTATTATCCGTAACTCCCGGCAGCGCCGTCCGCTTACTGAACGGATAGAGCCGGCGGTTGGCAAAGAACGCAAAAACAGCGGTCAGACCCGAGAACAGCACGGTCAGCTCAAAACTTATCGGCACAAAAAGCGGATATCCTGCAAAGGGCTTGCCGGCAAGATTGACCGGCCAATCGTAATCGAAAACATACATCTGCATTCCGATCGCCGTAAGTAGCCCCAGAACGCCGCCTGCGAATATGACCCAGGTCAGTTTTGTCGGCCGCTCACCGGTTGCAAGATCCAAGCCATGTACCGGATACGGCGTGAACACGTCATAGATCTCGGCCCCCTGTTTACGAACCTCCAGGATGCAATCGACAAGATCATCTTCATTGTCGAAATAGGCGACTGTGTATCGCACTATGCCTTTATTCTTTCTAGTGGCGCGCATATCGCAAAACCCCCTTGATCTCAGCGATCGAGATCACCGGAAATACCCGTATAAAGATCAGGAAACACGTAAAGAACAGACCGAACGTCCCGATGAAGATGCCTATCTCGGTCAGCGTCGGCACATACATCGCCCAACTCGACGGCAGATAGTCACGATGCAGACTCAGCACGATGATCACGAAACGCTCGAACCACATTCCGATATTGACGAAGATCGTCATTGCAAAAATGATCGGCACCGTCGTGCGAACACGCTTGAACCAGAACAACTGCGGGATCAGAGCGTTGCAGGTGAACATCACCCAATATGCCCACGCATACGGCCCCAACATACGATTGACGATCGAGAAGATCTCATTCGGATTGCCGCTGTAGAACCCGATAAATATCTCAGAGATATAGGCGAGGCCGACGATCGAACCTGTCAGCAGCGTGATCTTGCACATATTCTCGAGATGGTTGATGGTGATATACGCCTCGAGGTGCATGATCTTTCTCACGGGTATGAGCAGTGTCATCACCATCGCAAAACCGGAGAAAATGGCCCCGGCAACAAAGTACGGCGGAAAGATCGTTGAGTGCCATCCCGGAATAAGCGATGTTGCGAAGTCGAAACTGACGATACTGTGGACCGAGAGCACGAGCGGCGTCGCAAGGGCAGCAAGTATGCCGTAAACGGTCTCATATCGAGACCATGCTTTGTTCGATCCGGTCCAGCCCAAACTCAATATCCCGTAAAAGATGCGGCGCCATTTCGTTTTCACACGGTCGCGCACCGTTGCAAGGTCAGGCACGAGGCCGAGATACCAAAACACTGCCGAGATCGTAAAATAGGTTGAAATGGCAAAGAAGTCCCACAGCAGCGGCGAGTAGAAGTTGACCCAAAGCGGGCCTCTGGTGTTCGGATACGGTACGAACCAAAAGAACAGCCACGGGCGCCCCATATGTATCAGCGGGAACAATCCTGCACACATGACAGCAAAGAGCGTCATGGCTTCGGCTGAACGGTTGATCGACGTACGCCACTTTTGATTGAAAAGGAAAAGGATCGCCGAAATGAACGTGCCGGCGTGCCCGATACCGATCCAGAAGACGAAATTCGTGATATCGAAGGCCCAGCCAATGGTGCGGTTAAGCCCCCAAGTGCCGATGCCTACCGTTACTGTGTAAATGACCGCAACGGTTCCGATCAGGAGCAAGAACAGCGAGCAAGCAAAGGCGATCCACCATCCTTTTCCGGGCTTGCCATCCAAGAGGTCGCTGATATCGGCCGTAACGTCACCTATCGTTTTGTCGCCCTCAACCAGCGGATCACGCAGCGGCGAATAAACGGGATGAAGCCCGCCCGCATTGCCCACCGGAACGGTCACGTCCTCTTCAAATAGTTCGATATCTCTAATAGATGCAGACATATGCGTTAATTAAGCCTCACCCTCTGTGTCGGAATTTCGGACCTTCGCAAGGTATGTAAGAGCAGGATTCAGGTTCAGTTCTTCCAGTAAAACATAATTCCTGCCGAGTTTTTTCAAGTTGACGACGCGGCTCGCCAGATCCTTCTCGTCACCGAATGAGATAGCGTTCGCCGGACAGCTCTGCTGGCACGCCGTTTGTATCTCACCATCCTTGATCGGACGCCCCTCGTTGCGGGAATGGATCTTAACTTCTTCGATACGCTGTATGCAGAAGGAGCATTTCTCCATCACACCGCGTGTGCGCACAGTTACGTCCGGATTCAATGCAAGATTCGCGAGCCGATCCTCGTGCTTGTAATCGAACCAATTGAACCGGCGAACCTTGAATGCACAGTTGTTATTGCAATATCGCGTACCGACACAGCGGTTATAGACCTGCATACTCAGGCCTTCGCTGCTGTGGGCGGTGGCAAGCACAGGGCAGACACTCTCGCACGACGCGTTGCCGCATTGCTGACAAGTGATCGGCTGGAAGAGCGTTTTTGTCTCACCGTCCTTCTCTTCGTAGTAACGGTCGATCCTCATCCAGTGCATCTCGCGGCGGCGGCGGACCTCATCCTTGCCGACCACCGGAATGTTATTCTCAGCCTGACAGCTCAGTACGCAGGCGTTGCAGCCGATACATGCACTTAGGTCGATGACCATTCCCCACTTATGGTCGGGATACTCATGGCGGGGCCAAAGCTGCTGCCCTTCGTGGCCGTGCTCTACGGCTTTGCCTTCGAGATATTCAGCAAATGAAAATTGTTCAACGAGCGGCCTGTCATGCGTTGAATCTTCGGTTTGCGTCTTTGCAAGTGCGATGCTGTTGGCCGTCGGCTCAAGCGTTACACCGCTTGACGAATACGCAAAGGACGCCCCCGCCAAACTAACGAAAGGATAAGCATTGCCGCCTACGCCGGTGCCTGCCTTACCCGCCATCGTCCGGCCGTAGCCGACAGCGACGGCGACAACATCGTCGCTCTGGCCTTTTTGAATAAGCACCGGCAGTTCCACCGATGCGGAATCCTTCTTGAGCCGTACGACCTGCCCCTCATAAAGGCCTTTGGACTCGGCCGTCTTCGGCGAAACGCACGCGTAATTGTCCCATGTCGTCTTGCTCATCGGGTCCGGGATCTCGTGCAGCCAAGGATTTCCGCCGAACCTGCCGTCGCGAAGCGTTATCTTCTCGTAGAGGGCCAGCGTAAGCTCGCCGGCTTGGCCTTTGCGGGCGGCAATACGTGAAAAGGCCTCTGATACACTGTCAGCTTTGTATGCGGGCGGCGCAGGAGCAGTTTCCTCGGGGACAAAGACACCATCCTGGATTGAATGATCCCAGAACTCGTCGAATGTCGTGTATTTCTTCTGTTTCGGAAAAAGATCCGTCTGCCAGCGAGCCCGCAACGCATCATAGAACGTGCGGTTGTCGCCGCTCCAAGCCATAAGGCTCTCCTGATACGCCCGTGTCTTGAACAGCGGCGAGATCACCGGCTGATTCATGCTGAAAATACCGCTGACGCTCTCAACTTCATCCCACGCTTCCAGGAAGTGGTGTGTCGGGCAAACAACATCGGCCAGGGATGCCGTCTCGTCAAGCATCGGATTGAAGGTAACCTTAAAAGGAACCTTTGCAAGAGCATTCTTGAATTCAGACGCCGCGAAATAATCGTATGCAGGGTTCGCGTTCAGAATGAACAAGGCCGCCACACCGCCGCCTGCCATTTCGTCCACAAGGGCCTTCATTTCGTCGTCACGGTTCTGTCCGAGCATCGAAGGCCGATCAATACGCACCGTGGTGCCGTAATTGCCCAGCGATTGGTTGATCGAATTTACTACCTGCTGAATGTCAGCATCATTGCTGCCGCACAGCACGAGCGAACCGCCCTTGGCCTTTTGTAACTCAGCCGCAAACTTCTCTACCGCGGCTTTCGTCGCCGGTGAAAGGTGCGACGGCTCGAATGCAGAGGAGCCTTGCCCGGTAAGCTTGGCAAGCAGCAATATCGCCTCAGCCTCCTCATTCGGCGAGATCTTGACCCTTGTATCGGCGTTCGCTCCCGTCATTGAATAACGCGACTCGAACTGAATATGCCGCAGCATTTCCTTCTTCTCATCCTTGAGATCTCGCGCAGTGGAATAGTCACGAGCAAATTGAGCCGGTGATATCCAGCCACCGAGAAAATCAGCACCGAAATTTACGATGATCTTCGCTTTTGTGAGGTCGTAGTTAGGAACTGCCCGTACGCCGTGCGTCTTTTCATGAGCATCTGCGATAGCCGAAAAAGAGACAGGCTCATATACGATGTGCTTAGAGCCGGGAAACTGCGCAAGGAACTTATCGATGGCTGCTTTTGAAGCCGGGCCGGTGATCGTCCGCGACAGAAATCGGACCTTGCCGCCCGTGGCCTTTACGGAGGCAAGTTTATCGGCGACCTGCTTATCGACCTGTGTCCATTCGGCCGCAGATTGACCGATGCGCGGGCCTTGAAGCCTTTCAGAATCATAAAGCCCGAATACGAGCGAGTGGGCTACGGGGCAAAGGCCGCCTTTGTTGATCGGGTTCTCGGGGTTGCCTTCGACCTTTATCGGACGCCCGTCACGCACCTTAACAAGAACGCCGCAGCCCGCGCTGCACCCGCTGCATGTCGATGCATACCAACTCGCGACGCCCGGCGTCATTTCGGGCGGTTGATGAACGAACGGAATAACCTTCTGCTCCGGAGCACGGCAGCTCGCAAGCGTCAGACCTGCGGTCGTGTAGCCGAGCAATTCCAAAAAGGTCCGCCGCGAGAAGCCGCCGGCCTTCGACACATCCGGCATCCCGGACTCATCTTCGTCAATAAACTGCTTCCAAAGTTTGTTCGTCATTTTGACCCTTCGTATTAGTGATGACAAACCGCACAATCCGTCGATGGTTTCAGCACCTTTGGATCGCCCGGCGCGGCCGGCTGCGGCTGTCCGTTCTCATCGATCACCATGTTGTTGTAAGTCCGGTGGCAATTTACGCACGAACTCATCGTGAACGTGTTCTGCTGCGATACACGCTCCATCGTCTCGACCGGGCCGTGGCACGTCTGGCAGCTAATGTTAGCGGTCACATGCCGGCTGTGATTGAATGTTACGAAATCAGGCACGTCATTGACCTTGACCCATTCGATCGGCTTGTTCTCATTGATGGCGGCATAGATCTTTTCCACGTCCGCCTTGTGTGCCGGATCGGTCAGATTCTGATAGATCTTGCTGTGGCAGTTCATACAAGTTGCAACACTTGGCACGCCTGCCGCCTTCGATTTATCAGCGTTCGAGTGGCAGTACATACAGTTGATCTTGTTATCACCCGCGTGGATCTTGTGCGAAAAATTGATCGGCTGCACAGGTTCATACCCGAACTGGTCACCATAGATCACGAACGACTTCGTCCGAAGCAAGAAGAATGCTCCGACGAACGTGACCAACAGAGAAATAATTATCAGCGTCCGTAAACTCATGATCACCTCGCGATCTCAGCCGCATGTCCCGACTTTGCGTTGGGATCTGATGATTTCTGCCCTTTTCCCATCCGATATTGGCCGCGCATCTTTTTCCGGTTCCAATTCCAACGCACGACCTGATACGGCCTCCACAAATAGCTGACCGGCAGCGACACCATGTGCACCAAGCGGGAAAAAGGAAAGATCGCCAACAGAAGGAATGCTCCGATTATGTGTGTTTTGATCCAGTGCGGAAGCGTTTGGATCGTTGCGATGTCCGGTTGGAACATGAAAAGCGACCTCAGATAGGGCACCGCCGCAAATGCGTACCATGACGAACCCCAACGAAGAAAGATCGCGATATAAACGCCATATACGACCTGAAGACCAAGCAGAAGGATCACAACCGTGTCAACGACCGTCGTTACCGACTTGATCCGCGGCGTCGTGAACCTACGCCAGATCAACGCCAGAATTCCGATAAGAGCCAGAAGCCCGAAAAGCAGCCCCGTGATCTCTAAGACATACAGCCGAACAGGAACGCTGTTCCACCAAAGAACTTCTTTCGGGATCAAAAAGCCGATAAGATGCCCTGTTAGGGCACCTATGATCCCGAAGTGCCACGGCACCGAGCCATAGAACAGTTCATCGCCTTCGAGGAGCTGTGATGACAGGCTCGAATACGAGAAACGATCAACGATATAGCGGTAGATCGAGACCACTACGAAAAGTGTGAACGCCGCGTAGGGCAAAAAGATGTACAGGATATAATCGATCATAATGACACCTCTGTTGACGTTGAGACGGCGGCCTGCATTCGCGACATCGCCGTTGCGGAAACAGTGCCGCGAAGTGCGGCAGCCGTGGCCTTGATGAGATCCAAATACGGATTCACTTCCTTGAATTTCTTGATGATCTTCTCCAATCCCGGTATCAGGCAGAGATTGATAAGCGATCCGCGAAGATCATCGTCATCCATACAGCGGATCATCCTCAGCAGAACAGGCAGATGATCCGGCAGTTGCTGTTCCTGTCCAAGGTCAAAACCCTCCTGCGTCTCGCGCAGGCTTGCGAGAAAGGCACCCCGCTTATAGTCCTCACCGAACAGGTGATACCCGATCTCGAGAGCACACGCCGGGTTCAGGTCAAAGGAACGCGTATAGAGTTCTTGCAGTTCGGTAAGCGGTATTTCCTCTATTCCGTTGCAGAAATCGGCGAAGTGTCCGTCCGGATCAGCCTTGGCGAACGTTGAATGTTTTGCCTGTTCGAGCTTTTCAGCCCAATCGGCACGCGGGTATTCCAAAATGTCCGCCATTTCCGCGGGAACCGCTGCAGCATCCTTTGAGACAAGTATCTCCGCCGTTTCCCTATAATGCTCTTGTGCGTACCGTACCGGATCGCTCGCGGCATGATCGCGCCTTGTTTGAATAGGTCCGTTATACATTTAAGCTCCTCTCGCAGGGGCCTCGCGGAAACCAAAGCCGGCAGATCCCTTCTGTTCCCACATATCCTCATCGAGCATTTGCATTGCTTCTTCGCGATGTGACGGCGGAATTACAACGCGCTCGTCCATTGTCGGAAGCGATGTCAGACGATAGATCGCTTCAGCCTCTTCAGGCGTCATACCGCATTCGGCCATTGCCCTGTCAACTGTCTCTTGATCGATATCTCCTACAGTATCGAGCCGCTTAAAGAGGCGGACAACATACTGTTTTTTCAGAGCCAGCGAAACATGATCGGTATTTCCGGCGGAGAACATACTCGCCAGATACTTGATCGGGAGGCGAGCCTTCTCTATCGGGCTGAAGAGCTCTTCGTTCGCGGTGTCATATACGCCATCCTCGGTCTTTGCCATCACCGGAAGTAGAGGCGGAACGTAGAAGAGCATCGGCAGCGTGCGGAACTCCGCGTGCAGCGGCAGGGCAAGCTTCCACTCCTTTACGTATTTATAAACAGGCGACCGTTCTACCGCTTCAAGGGTCCGCTCGTCAATGCCGTTCGCTTTCGCCTTCTCCCGCACTTCCGGGTCGCGCGGATCGAGGATGATATCGCGATGAGCATCCACAAGTTCATCATCCGAAACGGCCAAGGCTCCCGTGAGTTTATCGGCGTCATACAGCAGTCCGCCGAGATAGCGGATACGGCCGACACAGGAATGGAAGCATGCGGGTGCCTGTCCCGTTTCAAGACGCGGGAAGCACAAGATGCACTTCTCGGATTTGCCCGTTGACCAGTTATAGAAGGTCTTCTTATACGGACACGCCGTTACGCACATTCTCCAGCCGCGGCAGACGTTCTGATCGATAAGGACGATGCCGTCCTCACCGCGTTTGTAGATCGCACCGGACGGGCATGCTGCGACGCAAGCCGGGTTCAGACAGTGATTGCAGATACGCGGCAGGTAGAAAAACACGAGTCGTTCGATATCGAAAAGCTCATCCTGTTCCTCCGGCGTCAGATCTCCGAGGTTCGGGTCATTCGCCGCATACACGGGCGAGCCGCTAAGGTCGTCGTCCCAGTTGGGCCCGGCTTCGATGTCCATGAACTTGCCCGTAACCATCGAGATCGGGCGGGCGGTCGGCTGATCTGCCCCCTCGGGCGAATCAAAGAGATCCTCGTATTTATAGGTCCACGGCTCGTAATAGTCATCCAATTTCGGCAATGCCGGGCTGTGAAACAAATTGAGAAGCCGCGACGGCTTACTACCCATTTTCAATGTGGTCTTGCCGTTTTTCCTCTCCCAGCCGCCTTGGTATTTTTCTTGGTTCTCCCACAACGTCGGATAGCCGGTTCCCGGCTTTGTCTCGACGTTGTTCCACCACATATACTCAGCCCCCTTGCGGTCGGTCCAAACATTCTTGCAGGCTATGGAGCATGTATGGCAACCGATACATTTGTCCAAGTGAAAGACCATTGAGATCTGTAATCTGACATCCATAATTATTTCCCCTCTTCTTGTCTCGGCGACCGGCCGCCCGCCCCCCTCTAACCGGCAGCGGCCGGACAAAATTACCATTTCAGCTCTTCAAGCTTCCTCACCAAGATGAACGTATCGCGGTTCACTCCCGTCGGACCCCAATAATTGAGGTGGAAGGTGAACTGGCCGTAGCCGCCCATCATCAATACGGGTTTCAAACGAATACGCGTCAGGCTGTTGTGGCCTCCGGCACGACGATTACCGCGCATCGGCGACTTCGGAATGCCCAACGTGCGTTCCGGTGAATGGTATTGGATACAAACACCCGGCGGGATGCGCGCGCTGACAACGGCACGGGTGCAGACAACGCCGTTGTCGTTATAGACCTCGACCCAATCGTTGTCGTTGATGCCGAGTTTGATCGCATCCTTGTCATTGACCCACAGCGGTTCGATGCCGCGCGAAAGCGTGAGCATGCGGTTGTTGTCGTAGTAGGTCGAATGGATATGCCATTTACCGTGCGGCGTCAGGTAATTCAGGGCCAGCGTCTTCGGGCCTTGCGTGCTGAGCCTTATGTCGCCGAAATCCGCGGGTTTCGGTGACGGCTTATACGTGGGCAGGCTTTCACCGAATGCGATGTAGCCTTCGTGGTCGAGATAGAACTGTTGCCGCCCTGTCAGCGTTCTCCACGGAACAAAGTTCTCGTAGTTGTAAGTGAACGCCGAGTAGGCACGGCCGTTCGTCACAAGGCCCGACCAGATCGGACTATTTATGACCCGCCGCGGTTGAGCCTGAAGGTCTTTGTACGTTACACGAGCATTTCGCGACTTCTCGCCGAGATGCGCAAGCGGGCGGCCGACCTTCTTTTCGATGAACTGATACGCTCGGTACGCGAGTTCACCATTCGTCTCAGGAGCGAACCACAGCACCATGTTCGCGGCTTCTTCAGCCCGTTTTAGTGACGGATATTTTTCACCGCCCCACTCGACCAGCGGGAACTGCTTTGACTCAACGACATCATCGTAAAAATCCGCAACGTCGTACTTCACGCCGTGAGCTCCCATGCCGTTCTTCTTAGCGAGCGGCCCGAGCGAGATGAACTGATTATAGAGATTCGGGTAATCCCGCTCGACGATCTTAATGTGCGGCATCGTCTTTCCGGGGATCGCCTCACACTCGCCTTTCGACCAATCCTTGATCTTCGGCTGAGCGATCTCGTCAGGCGAATCGTGCCCGAGCGGGACCGTAATAAGATCCTTGACAGGCTCCGGTATATGCGTTTCGGCCAATTCGCTGACCTTCTTTGCAAGGCCGCGGAATATCTCCCAATCGCTTCTTGACTCCCACGCCGGCGGCACCGCCTCCGAAAGCGGATGAACGAACGAATGGAGATCGGTCGAGTTCAAGTCGGCCTTTTCGTACCAAGTTGCCGCAGGCAGAACGATGTCCGAGTAAAGAGCCGATGTATCCATCCGGAAGTTAAGATCGACCACGAGGTCCATCTTGCCCGGAACGGTCGGCGTCTCGGCCATAATATCCTTAACGGTATCTCCCACTATCTCCTCGGAAATGGTGTTCGTATGCGTCCCGAGATAGTGCTTTAGGAAATATTCGTGCCCCTTTGCACTCGACATCAGGGCGTTTCCGCGCCAGATGAACCAAACGCGGGGATAGTTCTCAGGAGCGCTCGGATTCTCGACCGAGAATTTGAGTGTGCGATCCTTTAGTTGCTTGACCAAATGATCGGCGACCTCCGCCTCCGTGACAGCTCCGGCCTCCGCCGCTTCCTTCAGCAGATCGGCGTTGGTGCGTTCAAATTGCGGATAGAACGGAAGCCATCCGTTACGCACTGCCTTTACCTGTACATCCGCGGCATGCAGATGTGCGATCTTTCCGGTCTCGGGGTCGACCGCGGAGTTGTCGGGAACTGAATAATATTCCTTGAACTCACGCTCGTAGCGCCACTGCTCGCTCATGATGTAGTGCCACGACGGTGCATTTTGCATGCGCGAGGTCGGGATCCAATCCTTTGCAAACGCAATTGTTGACCACGAGGCGACCGGTGCAAGTTTTTCTTGGCCGACGTAGTGATTAAGCCCGCCGCCGTTCTTGCCGACACAGCCGCAAAGCATCAGCGCCGTGATCGCCGAACGGTACATCAAGTTATTGTGATACCAATGGTTTATGCCCGCGCCGATGATGACCATGCACTTGCCCTCGGTCTTCTCAGCGGTACTTGCCCATTCGCGTGCGAACTTGATGACAGTATTGCGGCTAACACCCGTGAACTTCTCCTGCCACGCAGGTGTATATGACCTTTCTTCGTCGTCGTAGCCGGTCGGATACTCGCCGCCAAGCCCGCGATCAACGCCGAATTGAGCCATCAGCAGGTCGTAAACGGTCGTTACCTTAACATCACCCGATTCGGTCTTTAGGGTTCGCGTCGGTACACCGCGCGTAAAGACCTGATCGGTGCCGAACTCGCGGCAGATGACCTGCGTCACATCCGACTTATCATCGATAAGTGTAAGCTGCGGGTCGATCTCCTCGCCCGTTGACGGATCGTTGAATTCGAGGTTCCATTTTCCTTGGGTTTCGGCCCAACGGTGGCCTATGCTGCCGCCGGGCATACGAGCTTCGCCGGAACGCTCGTCCCATATAAGGAATTTCCACTCACCGTTCTCTTCATCCTTGTAACGCGAAAGCCTGTTCGCTCGGACAAGCTGCCCGGCCTCATAGCCATTCTCTGTTTTGACGAGTTCCAGAAGGAACGGTGAGTCGGTGTACCGTTTGCCGTAATCAATAAAGTACGGAGTCTGCGTATCGTAATGATACTCCTTAAGAATAACGTGGTTGACCGCCTGCCAGTAGGCTCCGTCCTGTCCCGCAAGCACCGGGATCCACTGGTCGGCATACTTAGAGACTTGGCTGAAGTCGGGGGCCATCACCACCAGTTTTGTGCCGTTGTGACGTGACTCCGCCGCAAAGTGGCAGTCGGGCGTTCGCGTCATATTCGGATTTGAACCCATGATCGCGAGGAACTTTGCGTTATACCAATCGGCGCTCTCGCCAACGTCGGTCTGTTCGCCCCATACTTCGGGTGACGCCGGCGGAAGATCGGAGTACCAATCATAGAAGCTGAGTTTTACGCCGCCCAAAAGCTGCAGGAATCGGGCACCGGCCGCAAACGACAGGAACGACATCGCCGGGATCGGCGAGAATCCGAAGATCCTGTCGGCGCCGTGCTTTTTGATGGTATGAATCACGGAAGCCGCAATGATCTCTGTTACTTCATCCCAGCTTGCACGGCGAAAACCGCCCTTGCCCCGCGCACGCTGATAGCGTGCCCGCGACTCGGGATTGCTAACGATCGAATTCCAAGCCTCGACCGGATCGCTGTATTGCTTACGCGCTTCACGCCAAAGGTCTTGAAGAGCGCCTCGGAAATACGGATACTTGACGCGTATAGGGCTGTAAAGATACCACGAGAACGAGATACCGCGTTGGCAGCCGCGAGGTTCATACGGCGGCAGGCCGTCCTCGAGCAGCGGATAATCGAGTGCCTGCATTTCCCAGGTCACGATCCCCTGCTTGACGTAGATGTTCCAACTGCAACCGCCGGTACAATTCACGCCATGTGTGCTGCGCACGACCTTATCGTGCTGCCAGCGGTTACGGTAAAATTCCTCCCAAGACCGCGTCTTAGGATTGATTAGGTCTTTGATCCAGTTCATTTTGTTGCCCTCCGCACAAGCTCCTGACGCACGCCGTGGTTACGCTTCCGCCATCTTAAATTCATACCGATCAACGCTATTATCGCGACCGCAAAACCGATGATCAGAAAGCCCGGCTCGATCTTCGACGAAGCCGCCGTCGGCACTACGTTCGCGGTCGGATGGTTTAGCTTTGAGTTCTGAAACAGTGCGAACAGTTTCACGATCTCATCATCCGTGAGTTTACGCGTCTCGAACAGGCTTTTCATCGTCGGAAAATTCGGATTTTCTAACGCAAGTATCAACTCAGGGTCGGTGTACTTTATGTTCACCGCGGTCAGATCGGGGCCGAGAGTGCCGCCGCCGAATTCGCCGACGCCGCTGAGGTTATGGCAGGAGTTGCAAGCCGCCCCGCCGTTCGCGAGTTTTGTAGCACCTGTGAACAACAGCCGTCCGGCCTCGACGTCCCCGGGTTCGATCTCGCGCGACAGCTTCGCACCCGACGGCACGAACGTGCCGTCATTTGCCGTAATGCTCTTGATCAAGCTGATGATCGCCTGAAACTCGTCCGGCGTAAGCGATTGATCCGGCATCACGGTCGGGGCGAATTTCTTAAAAAGGTCTGCGGCAGCCGGATCCTTCTTAGCCATTGCCTGCGGGCCTTTGATGAATTCCTGGAGCCATTCTTCTGACTGCCGGTCGGTTACGCCCTTAAGGTCGGGCCCCTGCTTATCGCCGCCACCTATGTTATGGCAGCTGTAACAGCGCGTCTCGAATATCTGCTGACCGGCGTCTTGACCAAAGACGGCTCCTGTCAGAAAAATGACACAAAGCATCGCAATGAGTGCCCCTCCGGCCGTCATCGACGATGTCTTACTAAAGAAGACGTGATAGTACCGATACTGCGGTTCTGTCCTTTGCTTCATAATTTGCCTTCCATCGTATGGTTCTCTTCCGCTACAATTTCGGCTGATATGCCTGCAGCGGGAATTTCCTTATTCATCGTTCGAGCGATCTCGGCGATCGTCTTAGCTTTCAAAAAATCAACGAAGATCCTTCTTATCTCGTCCCATTCCTCGTGGAGTACGCAGGAATGAGGCGGTCCGCAGTCGCCGTCACCCAACAGGCATTCATCAAAATACGGATCGGGTGCAAGGATCGTATTCACTTCCCATAGAGTGATCGTTTCGGGTTCCCTGGCAAGGATGTAACCGCCGTGTACACCTTTGACCGACCGCAATATCCTCTGCCTGCGGAGTTCTCCGAGTATCTTTCTCAAATAAACCGGTGGGATGTTCTCACTGTCCGCGATTTCTTGCAGTCCGCAAACGGCGGCCCTTTCTCTGCCCGCCAAGTAGGCCAGCGCCCTGATCCCGTATCCCGTGGTTTTCGATAGAATCACTTGCCAATTGCAATAAAAGCGGATATCTTTGTCTTGTTTAGTGTTCCAAACAAACGGTTCGCAAACAATGGTCTTGTGGCATCATTTTAGTAGTGGCATTACACTATGCACCTTAGAGACATACGCCGTCTGATCGAAGGGACTTCCGATCCCGCCTTCATCATCAGCGCCGAGGGGCAGATAGTCGATTGGAATGACGGTGCCGCAGATCTTCTCGGAAAGCGACAGCAGGATGTGATCGGAGTGGCGTGCCATGAGGTCATCCGCGGCATCGACGAGACGGGAACGCTATGTTCAGAACACTGCTCCGTTCTGGAAGCAGCCGGAAAGCACAATCCGGTACGGAACTTCGACTTGCAGGTTACAACGCCAAAAGGCCGCCAATGGTGCAATGTTTCGGTACTGATCGCAGATGATGCCGGCTTAAAACACCCGTACACCATCCATATTCTTCGCCAGATCAATACGCGTAAAAGGCTTGAGCTGCTTGTAAAGGATTTTCTTGTGAGCGAGATCGATCTACCGGAGCGGGAAGCTGCCGCCGTAATTCAGTCATCGCGTTCGCCGGTGGGCGAAACCGAATTGACGCAGCGCGAGCTTGAGATCCTTAAACTGCTGGCTACCGGCCAGACGTCCACTGCGATGGGCAAGGCTCTGCACATCAGCCGCAACACCGTCGATAATCACGTTCAGCACATTCTCAAAAAATTGAACGCTCACTCGCGTTTGGAAGCGGTCCGCATTGCCGAACGCGCCGGCTTGTTCATTCGCTCGACGAACGGAAATTCGACATCCGGCAATGGTGCTCACGCATAAAATTCAACGAATGCACCAAGTTTCCTGCTTGTGACTTAGCCATATCCATGATCATTGCGGCTTGCTTGCACTGTGAAACCGAATAGTGCCGAAAACCGTGTTCAGATAACGAGTTTCTGAGATATTCTCGAACCCTGCCTGATACATCAACTGCGGCAGAGCACCCGCAAAACTGTCGGCGGTCGTTTCGTATCCGTCAAATTTCTGAACAAGGACTGACATACGCTCCATCAGGCGGTTACTTGCAAGTCCCCAATCCGCGATATGAACCTCGCCGTTTGGCACGAGAACCCTTTCGACCTCGCGGAGTGTCCGCAGTTTGTTCTCAGGCGTCAAATGATGGAAGAAGAGGCTCGAAGCGACACGGTCAAATCTGCCGTCTTCATAAGGCATCTCGTATGACATCGCTTGCTCGAACTCGATCGCCAAGCCGGCCTTATCGGCCTTCGCGCGAGCGATCTCAAGCATATAGGCGTCCGCGTCAAGTCCGTTGATCACAACATCCGGAAACTGACGCTTTAACATGATCGCGAACGTTCCGGTACCGCATGCGAGGTCAAGAACTCGATCGCCCGGACGTACGCCGACTTGATCGGCCAGGGTTCTTCTGAACGCCTTCTCGCGCGTCGTTAGGGCAACAACGGCGTCGTAGAAGCGATCGTATCGTTGGTTCCGTAGTGCGGGAACGAAATTTTCTCCTGACATCGGCTTCACACCTGTTCCCGTTTGCTCGGGGCCATGTTTCAAGTGTATCGGCGGCATTTCGCAGTGAGCAAGTGAGCAACAATATCTGCTTAAACGTCAACATAACGCTTTGACTATGGTAACCCGCCTGTGGATATAATCTATTTCCGCGTTTTCGAGCCGGTTATGACCCGATCGAACATATTGCGAAAAATCAGACCGACCGCTGTGCGACTATTGGCGGTCTTCTTTGTACTTTATGTTCTCGCGGATGTCTCGGTATTGCAGCTATATTGCGGAAATGAGGCGTTAGGCATTCCGCCCGCCGACCATATCGCCGTTTTAAGCGACACGGCAGATTCCGTTTCGGCTGACGTCACGACGTTCTCCGAAAAGGAGACGAAGTTCGATACTCTCGACACCTCTAGCCCTTTCCCGTCAGAGTTACCGGAACACGTCGATGCAGAGTGTTTCGGCGGCTGCTCACATATCGTTGTCCCTTTGATCGTCATTGATCTTGTAACGGCCGCGACCATAAAAGAGTACTGTGTCCTCGAAATGCAGAACGACCAATACGAACCGTCCCGCGTAAGCCCTCTCACCCAACCGCCGCAATTTGCTTGACCGATTCTTAATGCCGAACGGTGCATCCGCCGCGAGCATTTTTCTCGCTACGATCGAGCACCAGCCATAAGTCTTTGACGTTGCAGCACACCGCGCGTGTGCGATGCATACGGGCAGATCAGGAATGAAATTTACAAAATGTGCCCGAATACTCATTTGTTCGGGAGCCGTACTTGCGGGTATGGCATTTGTGCAGCAGGCGGCCGGCCAAACGACCGTTTCCGGTGCATTTACTAATGCGGCATTGGCGAATGAGCGATCCGGCGCGAGCAGCCGAAAGCTGATAAAGCCGGTCTTCGACACCTATTACAGCCAAGCCGACGGCATTTCACTCGACGAGCTGGTTGCTAAAGCACTAGCCTCGAACGGTGAGATCAGGATCGCGCGGCTTGAGGCCGACAAGGCGCGTGCACGCCGTTTTCAGGCAGGATCGAGACGCAATCCGACACTCGACGTCGAGCAAGCGGTAGGTGCGTTCGTCGGCGATAGCGGCGAAGGGACCTTTACCGTCGGTGCCGCTCTGCCGCTCGATCTCTACGGCGTTCGGGTTCGCCGCATTCAGATGGCCGAAGCGGACATTGCGATCCGTGAGGCAGAGATCGCGGCTCAACAACGAGCGGTCGTCGCAAAGGTCCTCGATTCGTACTCCGACGCACTTTCCGTATTCCGGGAACTGCAAGTCCTCGAAGAACTGCTTGAGCTTGACACCGAAACCGCTCGGATTGTACAGATCCGCGTAAATGAAGGCGAAACACCGCCGCTCGAACTAAATCTTCTTCAGGCAGAGGTCGAACGCCTTCGTGCGAGACGCAGTTTGATCGAAGGGCGATTGCAGGCGGCACTTTCTCGCCTGAGTTTTCTCGCGGGCTTTCCGCCGACGACGCCAATTCGCCTAAAGGAAGATATCTCGACCGCCCGTTTACCTTATCTTCCGGCGTCCCTCGAGTCGGGCATCGCCTCAGCATTGAACGAACGTCCGGAAATACGCCTTGCACTGCTCGAAGAGAGCCTTGCGGCAGCCGGCCTTCGACTCGCCAAGGCGCAAGGTAAACCGGAATTGAGTGCAACCACAAAATTTTCGTATGGCAGATCGGTGATTGACGATCCGCGAGGGCCTTTTGACCAACGCGACCGAAGCCTCAGTTTTGGTGTGAGCGTCTCGATCCCAGTATTTGACCGCAACCAAGGTGCAAAGGCCGAAGCTGAGATCGCGATCCGGCAAGCACAAGAACGAAAGGCGTTTGCGGAACAGATCGTAAAAAGCGAAGTTGCGGCCGCTTTTCGACGCGTCGAGGCTTCGCGAAAAGCTCTGAACAGCCTTCAGAATACCGTTCTGCCGATGTCTCTCAAGAATATCGAGACCGTCCGAAAAGTTTATGAGATCGGCGAACTTAGGGTAACCGACCTCATCGCCGAACAGCGCAGATTATTGGAAACGAACAACGACCTAACCGAAACACTAACCGAATTTTACAAGGCACAGGCCGACCTTTTCATCGCGGTGGGCTTGAAATTCAAAGATCAATGATATGTCAAACGAGAGTATGGATCCCGTAGAGGATCAAGCGAACATCAGAAAAGATAATGACGTGTCTCAAGACCCCGAACAGGCACGTCCAAAAAACAACGCATTAGCATGGATGATAACGGCCGGCGTTATCATCGCTATATTGCTTCTCGGTTCGGCTTGGATCCTTATCAAACGGAACGGTGCAGGGGCCGCTGATCGAACTGCGGCTTCGGAACCGGAAGCACATCACGACGGCCTTCAGCCGGTACAGGAAGTACGCTTGGAACCTGACGCGGCCGCGGCGGCAAATATCACGACCGAACAAGTTGCCCGGAGGCCCGCTGTTGCGCTCCTTTATGTAACAGGCACGGTTGAGCTGAATCCTGAGCGTACGGAAATGGCTACACCGCTTGTGGGCGGACGAATACAGAGTGTCCGCTACGGCGTCGGCGATCATGTTGAGCGCGGCACGGTCCTGGCCACTATTTCGTCCCCTCAGCTTGCACAGCTTCACGGCAAGATGCACGAAGCCCGGACACAATTCGAACTCGCAGTGCGAAACATGGAGAGAGTTCAAAGAACCGAGAATCGTGTGAATGTCCTTGCGGCGAAAGCAAAACTTGACGAAGCGGACGCAACACTTAAGCGGACGAAGAAGCTCATTGATCTCGGGGCCGGAGCCGGCAAGGATCTCGTCGCCGCCGAAGCGGCATACAGGACCGCCAAAGCCGAGTACGAGTTCCAGTCAAATATCTCGCTGAATAAGGAGATCCAAGAGGCGAAAGCAGCGGTGGAGACCTCGCGAGAAGATCTTGCACACATAGTTGACGAAATGCGATCTTACGGCGATCTCAGTGCTTCGATCGACGAGCCGGCCGACCACGGGCAGGACACGTCTCTCGTTGCTCTGCGTGCTCCGATCTCGGGAATGGTAACCGAGCGGAGATTCAATGCCGGTGCGGGGATCGAGGCCAACACGCCCGTATTCGTTATCTCGAACCTCGGAACGGTGTATGTGATCGCGAACGTCCCTCAAGTGAGCGTGAACCGCTTGAGCATCGGCTCGGCAGCCGAGATACGAACGCCGTCCGTCGGCACGGTAAACGGCCGGATCAGCTTTATCGATCCGAGGATCGACGAACAAACAAGGACGGCGCGTGTGCGGCTTGAGGTTCCCAATGTCGGCGGAAGGCTCCGCGCGGGAATGTTCACAGAAGTCGGCTTTTACACCGGAATATCCGATACCGGCGATCAAGAGCTAGTCGTACGGAGTGAGGCAGTGCAACGGTTGGGTGACAGAACCATCGTATTCGTCCCGCGCTCGGGTGAGAACGGCGTGTTTGAGGTCAGGAACATTGAGGCAGGAGCAGATATCGACGGCTACACGCGAATAGTAAAAGGCCTTCAGTTCGGCGAGAGCGTTGTTACCAACGGAAGCTTTGTCCTAAAAACGCAATTGGAAAAAGGTGCGATCGGCGACGATCACTAGGAGCGGAAGATGCTGAACAGGATCATTGAGTTCTCCGTATCGAATAAGCTCGTCGTTCTGATGATGGTTGCTATCATGGCATGCGCCGGCGTTTACAATCTCATAAATCTTCCGATCGACGCAGTGCCGGACGTTACCAACGTACAGGTACAGGTGCTGACGTCAGCGCCGAGCCTCGCTCCGCTCGAGGTCGAGAGGCAGATCACTTTTCCGGTCGAGGTCGCGATGAGCGGCATCCCGAATGTTGAAGAGCTTCGCTCGGTATCAAAATTCGGTATTTCAAACGTTACGATCGTCTTTGAGGAATCGACAGATATCTATTTTGCCCGCCAACTCGTGATGGAGCGGCTCTCGCAGGCCCGCGAACAGATACCGTCGGATATTGGATCGCCGGAACTCGGCCCGATAGCTACGGGGCTTGGCGAGATCTATCAATATGAAGTCAGGACCGCTCCGGGATATGACTATTCACCGACCGACCTGCGCACGATACACGATTGGAATATTCGCCGCCAGCTCCTAAGCGTCCCCGGCATTACAGAGGTGAATGCACACGGCGGCTTCGGAAAACAGTATGACGTTATGCTCTCGCCGGAAAAGCTGCAAAGCTATGGACTGACGCTGAACGATATTTACGAAGCAGTTACACGCAATAACGGCACCGTCGGCGGCGGTTACATCGAAAAAGGGGCGGAGCAATATCTCCTGCGCGGCATCGGCTTGGTAGAAAAGCCCGAAGATATTGCCAATATTGTCATCAAGGCAAGTCCGGAAGGCGTTCCGATCTTTATTCGCGACCTCGGTGAGATCGTCGAAGGCAGAAATATCAGGCAAGGGGCTGTTTCAGCGGATGGCCAAGGCGAGATCGTCTCAGGCATGGCGATCATGCTCAAAGGCGAAAACTCACGTACGGTGATCGAGCGTGTAAAGAACAAGGTAGCAGAGATCCAAAAGACACTGCCCGAAGGCGTCTCGATAGTTCCCTTTTATGACCGCACGGAGCTTGTAAAGCGTGCAATATCAACCGTCGAAAAGAATCTTGTTGAAGGCGCGGTACTTGTTGTGCTTGTGCTGCTGTTGCTGCTCGGCAATTGGCGTGGTGCACTGCTTGTCGCGACGATAATTCCGCTGTCCATGCTCTTTGCGGCGACCCTTATGCGTTTCTTCAACGTATCAGGTAACCTGATGAGCCTCGGCGCTTTGGACTTCGGCCTGATCGTTGACGGGGCCGTCGTAATGGTCGAGAACGCGGTGCGCCGCCGAGGTGAGGCTCAGCACGCAGGCTCAAACACGCAGCCCGAGCGCACGATACTCGAAGCGTGCCGTGAGGTTGCAAGGCCGGTCGTCTTTGCCGTTGCGATCATCGCAATAGTGTATCTGCCGATCTTAAGCCTCCGAGGGATCGAGGGAAAGATGTTCGTGCCGATGGCAATGACGGTGATCTTTGCCCTGCTCGGTTCACTTTTGCTTTCGCTTACATACGTTCCTGCGATGCTGACGCTTGTTCTTAAGGGTAAGGTCTCTGAAAATGAAAGCCCGCTCATCCGTTGGGCAAAGCTCATTTACGCGCCGTCGCTGGCACTCGTCATGAAGTTTCGCTCGCAGGTCTTTGCTGTTGCTTTGGTGTTGGTCTTGATCTCAGGCGCTGTCTTTCCGTATCTCGGCGGCGAGTTCATTCCGCGGCTTGACGAAGGCGATCTGCTAATAGAAACGATACTCTTGCCCAGCGTGTCGCTCGACGAAGCGATGCGTACGACGACAAAAATGGAGAGATCGCTAACTGCATTTCCGGAGGTCAAGACCATCGTCTCGAAATGCGGCGCGCCTGCTGTCGCAACTGATTCAATGAGTATCAATCAGTGCGATGTTTTTGTGATGCTCAAACCGGTCGAGAACTGGACCGCCGGAATGACCAAAGAGCGGCTTATCGCAGAAATGTCCGACAAATTGAATGCCGAGGTCCCGGATATCGCGTCATTCGGCTTTCTGCAGCCTATCGAGATGCGTGTGAACGAGCTGATCGCCGGAACGCGCGGCGACGTCGCAATAAAGCTCTTTGGCGACGACCTTGAGGTCCTTGCGGACAAGGCGAAGCAGATCGAAGCGGTCGTCAGAACGATCCCGGGTGCGGTCGAAACGAAGACCGAAGTTACCACCGGCCTGCCGCAGCTTCAGGTAAAGGCCGATCGCGCGGCGATCGCACGCTACGGCCTTAACGTAGAAGATGTGAATGACCTCGTCGAGTCGATCTTTGCGGGCCGGGCGGCGGGGCAGGTTTTCGAAGGCGAAAAGCGTTTCGATATCCGGCTGAGACTCAATGAGGATGCTTCGCGCTCGATCCAATCGGTAAAGGATCTTGTTCTGACGGCTTCGAACGGCCAGCGTGTGCCGCTCGCGCAAGTGGCTGAGATCTCACTGGTCGAAGGAGCATCGCAGATCTCGCGCGAAGACACACATCGCCGCATTGTCGTATCGACCAACATCCGCGATCGCGATATCTCAAGCTTTGTACAGGAAGCGAAACAAAAACTCGAACAACAGGTAAAGCTCCCGCCGGGCTACTATCTGACCTGGGGCGGAGCTTTCGAGAATCTCCAAAGAGCAACCGACACCCTTATGATCGTAGTGCCGATCGCTCTGTTCCTGATCTTCGTTTTGCTCTACTCGACCTTTTCATCAGCGAGACAGGCGTTGCTGATCTATACCGGCATTCCATTCGCGATCGTCGGCGGAGTGTTCGCGTTGGCACTCAGAGGAATGCCGTTCTCGATCTCTGCAGGTGTGGGCTTTATCGCCCTATTCGGCATTGCCGTGCTTAACGGCGTGGTAATGGTCAGCTTTATCAATTATCTTCGCGAGAAAGGCGTATCCGTACGTGACGCCGTCAACGAAGGCGCAATGACAAGGCTGAGGCCGGTATTGATGACCGCTCTCGTGGCAAGCCTAGGATTCGTTCCTATGGCGATCGCGACATCCGCGGGCGCCGAAGTACAAAGGCCGCTTGCGACAGTTGTCATAGGCGGCCTCATTACATCGACACTGCTGACACTCCTGATATTGCCGACGCTTTATGCGTGGGTGATCAAAGAAGCATTGCCCGATACTGACGAATAAAAGCAAAGGCGGCCGTCCGCTTAATGCAGCGAACGGCCGTCGGTCAGACCTTTTGTCGGCATCCTAACGATTGGTCAGATACTTGAACGCCATCGAAGCGATGTCATCAATTGCCGAACCGTCCCGGTTGCCATCAAGTACGGACGATGCCATATCGAGAACTGCATTGCCTGACGACTGCGGAGCAGTTGCCGCCGAACCTCCGAGCAATCCGCCGAGTAGCCCGCCGAGTCCGTCCGCACCAATTCCCTGCTGCTGCTTTTGCTTACCCAAATATCCCATAACGATGGGGGCAAGAAACATCAGGATCTGTGCGACCTGTCCGATATTCATTCCCGAACGCTGAGCAACGTCCTGAGCCACAGCCCCCTGTGAATTGCCCAGAATATGCCCGAGTATTCCGCCGGCATCAGCCTGACGCGGTGCCGGAGTATTCTGGCCGCCGCCGAATATCATTCCGGCGAGGCCGCCCAAATTACCGAGCACACCGCCGTCGCTGTGATCCTGATCGAGTGCGTTGTTAAGACTTTCGGCACCCGATGGCGTAGAAGCGTTATTTGCCAATCCGCCGATGATCGCCGGCAAAGCCATTTGTATAGCCGAATTTACCAACGAAGGTTCCGCACCGACATTTTGGCTGATCTCCGAAACCGCTTCGTCGCCTTGTGCCTGTCCCAATAGGTCCTGTAATGAAAACATAGATAGATCTCCTTTTTTGAATAATCGCTAAGCGCGCGGTTATAGTATCAAAATGCACCGCTGTTCAGCAATATCATCTCCGGCCGCATAATGACACTCTTTCGGATCACCAAGCTCATATCGCTCATTTTACTTGCCGTTTGTACAACGTCGTGTACGCGGTTTTCAAGTAACAAAAGGCCGCTTGCAAACGTTTATACCGATGCCGGACTCGATAAGAGCATCGGCGAACCGTTCGGTGTGGCCGTTAAAGACGGTGTCGTCTATTTTTCTGACGGTAATGCCGGAACGATCTCGCGTCTTGGGGCCAAAGGGCCGGAGATCTTTGTGCGCGGACTCGATACTCCCTCGATGATCGTCTTTGATCGGGAAGGCGGTTTGCTGATCGCTGACTCGGGTTCGCATACCATAAAACGAGCCGATGAGAACGGCACTATTGAAACGATCGGCGGCACCGAAGGAGTTGCGGGAATGGATGACGGCGACGCCGCGTCGGCAACATTCAACGCGCCGATCGGTATTGCGGTTGCGGACGACGGTGCGATCTTTGTTGCGGACACTTACAATGATCGAATTCGCATGATCTCAGCGGGGCGCGTTACTACGTTCGCAGGCGGCACGCAGGGCTTTGCGGACGGCATCGGTGTTGCGGCACAATTCGACACGCCCGCAGGGCTTGCATACCGGAACGGCATGCTGCTCGTCGCCGATCTGGGAAATCGCAGGATACGCTCCGTCGCTCGGGACGGTACAGTAACGACCGTTGCGGGCAGCGGTGAAACGGGATCAACGAACGGTTCTTTGCTTTCCGCTTCATTCACCGCTCCGACAGGCATCGCGGCTGACAGCACGGGCACGTTCTTCGTCACGGACGGCAATTGCATCCGAGCTTTCGGCGCGGCCGCTCTGCCTGTTGTAATGACCGTCGCCGGCGGCGAACGCGGCATGATCGATGGCCGGCTGCAGAATGCTCGCTTTAACAGGCCCTCAGGTATTGCGATAGGCGAGAACGGCGATGTCTTCGTTGCTGACAGCGATGATCGCCTTTTACGCCGCATCACCTCGCAAAATACTGGCCATTCGATGACCGAGAGCGATCGCGCCGGTATGCTGGACAAGCCTGAAGATTTCCGCATTGAGCAGCCTGCACGGTGGCCCTACGATCCGCCCGAGGCAAAACGAGATATTGCCGGAACGCTCGCGGAGATCCGCGGTTTGATGACGCCCGAGAAATCGAATGTTTGGTTTCACAACGGGCTTGATATCGCCGGAGCGTATGGCGAAACAGCACGGTTCGTGCGTTCAGAGAAGGTGCTTCGCCCTGTGGGTGCGGAGAATTTCGGCACGCTCCGCGAACTCCTCCGCATGCCGGCGATTGGTTACATTCATATACGGCTAGGGCGCGACTCGAACGGCATTCCGTTCGGCGATAAGAGGTTCATTTTTCAGCGGGACGCTGCGAACAATATCGTCAACGTCCGCGTGCCGCGCGGTACGAAGTTCACTGCAGGTGAACGGATCGGGACGCTTAATCCGATGAACCACGTCCACTTGATAGCGGGCCGTGCCGGACAAGAGATGAACGCCATCGACGCGCTTGTCCTTCCGGGCTTTACGGACACTAGGCCGCCCGTGATCGAATCGGTCAACTTCTATGACAGCACACTCACTCCGGTCACAAAGCCTGTCAATGAGCGGAGTTTCGTCTTTCCGGGCCGTGTCCGTGTTGTTGTCAGGGCATATGACCAGGTTGACGGTAACTCTGAACGGCGACGCCTCGGCATTTACAAAGCCGGATATCAGATAATAAAAAGCGACGGCATACCGCTGACCGAACAGCAATGGACGCTTGTTTTTGACCGAATGCCGTCAAATGATGCGGTGTCCTTCGTTTATGCGGATGAAAGCCACTCGGGAGCGACAGGCGTTACGATATTCAACTACATAGTTACGAATCGTGTTGAAGGGCAGCACTATACGGAAGATTGGCTTGACACTTCCGGGCTTGACGCCGGCCGCTATGTACTGCGCGTGACAGTTGCGGATCATTCGGGTAACACAGCTGCTTCGGATACACCTTTCGAGATACAACGATAAAGTGAAGTGCGATCCGGTGTGATCATTTCGTGCTTTGACTAGTCGGATAAAAAAAGTTACACAATCAACGTGACCCAAAGATCGGAATCTTCGAACGGAGCAGACGCAATTCTGCCGCTCGTGATCGTAAATCCGCGATCAGCGGGCGGAAATACGCGGGAGAAATGGTCTGCGACCGCCGGCGACCTGCGTGCGCACTTCGGGCCGTTCGCGGTCGCATTCACCCGCTCACCCGGCCACGCTGCAGAGATCGCCGAACGTGCGGCCCGCGACGGCCGAGCATTTATCATTGCTTGCGGCGGCGACGGCACGATAAATGAGGTCGCGAACGGAATTATTCGGTCGGGTGTTGATACCGAGCTCGGCATTCTGCCGTCCGGCACCGGCGGCGACCTGCGCCGCTCTTTGGGAATTCCGCTGTCAAACCGGGAAGCTGCGGCCGCACTGCGTACCGGCGAAACAAGACGCATCGACATCGGCCGCGTAACCTTTGTCGGAACGAATGGAGTTGCGACGACGCGCATCTTCTTGAACGTCTCATCCGCAGGGCTTGCGGCTGAGATAATCCGCCGCGTCAAATCTACTGAGGTGTTCAAATGGCTGCCCGGCGACGCCCTGCGCGGTAAACTGCATTTTGCCGTATCGACATTGATCCAAGCGCTGTCACCCAAACCTGTGACGGTATATGTAAAGATCGACGAAAAAGAGGAGCGGCCTCTCGAAACCTTGGCGTTCTGTGTTGCAAATTCACGTTATTTCGGCGGCGGGATGCTGATAGCGCCTGATGCAAGTTTATGCGACGGCAAGCTCGACATTATCAACGTCGGCGACCTCGGCACGGTCGAGATACTACTCAACGCACATACGCTTTATCGCGGCACTCACACCTCACTAAGCAAAGTGAAAAGTATGCAGGCGAAACGCGTTGAGATCAGGCCCGCAGACCCGAATGCCGAAATACTGATCGAGACCGACGGTGAACTTCCCGGCAAACTCCCGGCCGTTTATGAGATCGTGCCTAATGCTCTGAGACTGCGTGTGCCAGCGAAACAGAAGCTTTAGAACGGCCAATATACGGGTACCAGCAGCATTGCCACCACAAATACCGCGGCGGTCATTATGGTACCGATCTTTACGAAATCAAAGAAACGATAGCGGCCCGGCGTATAGACCATCACGCAGGCCGGCTCCAAAGGAGTTATAAACGAAAAGCTCGCGGCGTAAGTGACCGCAATGATGAACGTCCGCGGGTTCACTCCAAGAGCTATCGCGGATTTAACCGCAACGGGCAATACGACAAGCGCCGCCGCCTGATTGGACATCGGCTGCGTGAGCAAGACCGTGAGAATGATGAATCCGCCAAGGATCGCAAGCGGGCCGAATTGCTGCAGATTATCGTTTATAAACCCCGCAAGCAGCTTGTCAGCACCGGTATTCTCCATCGCTACACCGAAGCTCATCATACAAGCGATCAATACAAGAACCGGAAAATTTATAAGGCTGTAAATATCACGCGCCTCGACCGTTCGTGTCGCAAGCAGAAGCATAACTCCGCTTAGAACCGCGATAGCTAAAGGGATCTCAAGGTCGGTCGCAACGCGCGAAAGCGACAACCCGAGAAAGAGCAGAAATGACGCGACAGCCCACCTTCGCTTGCTTGAACGCGGCTTTGCACTTGTAACATCCTCAAGGATGATCAGATCGCTGTCGCTCACAAGCTGTTCAATGCCGGACCGTTTCCCCTGTACGAGCAGAACATCGCCGAATGCGATCTCGATATCGCTCAGCTTATTAACAAATGTCTGCCCATGCCGGTTTATCGCAAGCACGGTCATCTGATAGCGTTCACGGAAAGCAAGCTGCTTGAGTGTGCGCCTCAACAACCGGGAATTGCGCATCACGAGCACTTCAAGCAGCTCGACGCTTCCGCCTTCGAGTTCTGTGTCGCTCAATAAGAAATCCGGTTTGATCTCAAGGCCGACCTCATCCTTGACGCGGAGAATGTCGCTCAATGCACCTTCCACTATGAGTGAATCGCGCCGCCTTATCCGCTCGGTCGAGCTCGGGGCAATGATCTTTTCACCCTCGCGGATAATGCCGAGGACGTTAAGATCGAGATGTTTGCTGAGATCCGCTCCGGCAATGGTCTTGCCGTCAAGAGGCGATCCGGGCAGGACGATCAGCTCGGATATGTATTCCCGCATCCGATACTGATCGGTCAGCGATCCTTCGGCTCCGCGATCGGGCAGCATCCTTCTGCCAAGCGTCAGCATATACACCATACCGACGAGCAGCATGATCAACCCGACAGGTGCAAGCTCGAACATCGAGAAAGGCGCTTGGCCGTATCGCTGTATCGCGCCGCTTACGGCCAGATTCGTTGAGGTGCCGATAAGAGTGCAGCTTCCGCCAAGTATCGCCCCGAATGCCAAAGGCATCATCAATTTTGACGGAGCGATCTTTGCCTTTGTACATAACCCTAGCACGACCGGCAGGAGCATAGCCGTTGTTGTTGTATTCTTAAGCACCGAAGCGCTGATAGCAGCGACTGCCATCGTGAGCACCGTAAGCACAAAGACATTCTCGCCGGCAACCTTGTGCATACGCCGGCCGAGAGCATCGACGATCCCTGTTTTGGTAAGGCCGCCGACAAGTACGAACAATCCGCCGATGGTAATGATTATGTCATTCCCGAAACCGGCGACCGCATCCTGCACCGACAGCACGCGCGTAACGACAAGCGCCATCACCAGCAGCAACCCCACGATATCGACCGGGATCTTTTCCGTCGCGAACAGTATTATCGCAACGAGCAGCAGGATGAGCGTGATAACTATCGGCGACATTTAGCAAAGCATATCCGATGAGGTGTTCAATTAAAAGCCCTGATCTTTTGACTCTCTGACATAAAACGTCCTTGCAATGATGCCCTTATGCCTCTAATCTAAGCAAGTCTATGCCTGCTTCTTTTTGCGAACGCCTGGTTGACTCACTCGAGTCGCACAGTTCTTCGACCGCAATGCGGATCGTCGGCAGCGATGCCGCGACCTACACATTCGGCGAACTGCTTGACCAACTGCGATCGATAGCGTGGCGCCTTGGCGCCGAAGGCGTCGCGAAGGGCGAACGGATCGCCCTGATCGGTGAAAATCATCCTAAATGGGCGATCTCATATCTCGGCACTGTTTATCACGGCGCCGTGATTGTCCCGCTCGACCCGCACGGCGAGATCGAGACCATAACGAACTTTTTGAACAACTCCGAAGCAAAGGCTGCCTTTCTTTCACCGGACCAGATCGAGCGATTCGTATCAATCCGAGAACGGCTCGGCCACGATATCAAAGCGGTCGTCTGGGATATGGAAACGGACGTTGCTGGTTTTGATCGTTTTGAAGATTGGGCAGCGACTAGGTATCCCGAGGAATTCATTTCGCAGATACCGGAAGCTCACGGGCCGGATATGGCCGTATTGATGTACACAAGCGGCACGACGGGTACGCCAAAAGGTGTACCGCTGACCCATGCGAACATTCTTGCGGAACTCGAAGGCGTCAACCACGTCCTTGAACTGACAGACAAGGAAAAGATACTGAGCCTGCTTCCCTTATTCCACAACTATTTGCAGATCGTAAACCTTTGGATCGCAACAACTTACGGTTGTGAGGTCGGTTATCTTAAAGAGCTGACGCCGGACGAACTTTCGAAGGCGATGAAGGAGTTCAAGCCTACGATCTTAACGACAGTTCCTCGGCTCTGGTATCTCTTTCACAAGAAGATATTTGATGCCGCAGCTTCAAAGCCAAAGATCGCTCAAATGCTTTTTCGTCTTATGCTGGCGCTCAACGGCGCATTGCGGAACACCGCCGGCATCAACCTCGGACGCCGCTTCTTCTCCGCAGTGCATCAGGGGTTTGGCGGCAGACTTCGCATCGCAACTTCGGCCGGGTCTCGCTTTGATGAGGCCGTGGCCATCGATTTCCACAAACTTGGATTCACTATCATACAAGCCTATGGCTTGACGGAGACCAGCGGCGCCGCGACGGCCACTCACGAGAACGACAATCGTGTCGGCAGCGTCGGCAAGCCGATGCGCGGAGCCGAAATAAAGATCGCCGATCCGGACGCAGAAGGGGTCGGCGAGGTCTTGATCAAAGGCCCGATGGTCTTTTCGGGCTATAATCGGAACCCTGAGGCAACGGCAGAGACCTTTACCGAGGATGGATGGCTTCGCTCCGGCGATCTCGGCAAACTCGTTGACGGACATCTTTATATTGTCGGGCGCGGCAAGGATGTAATAGTCCTCTCATCGGGCAAGAATGTTCACCCGGAGGACCTTGAGGTCCATTATCTGAAGTGTCCGATGGTCGCCGATCTTGCCGTCATTGGCATCACCGACGAATCTGAAGGCCGAAGCGGAGCCGAAAAACTGACAGCGGTCGTCGTTCCCGACTTTGAATACCTCAAACTCGAGAAGATCGCCAATTCGAAAGAAGCAATACGCCACGCGCTGGACAGTCTTGGCCGTGAACTTCCGGAATATCAGCGTGTTCGCGACTACATCATTCGTGCCGAGCCGCTGCCGCGAACTGCGACCCGCAAGATCAAGCGTTTTCAGCTTAAGAAAGAGATAGAATCGGGCGTCATCTCTACACAGGCGAAAGAGGTAAAGGCATGGACGTTCACCGATGCCGACAATGCTTTGATGGAAACTCCTACTGCGGCTGCAGTAGTCACAGCGATACGCCAAAACGCTAAGGAAGCCGATATTGTGCATCCGGCGATGAGCCTCGAACTTGACCTCGGCCTTGACAGCCTCGCCCGGGCTGAGACATTTGCCGCACTTGAGCAGGCATTCGATATCGAATTTGAGAACGAGGAAGCGGCCACAACGCTCGATGTCGCCGGCCTTATCGGCATGGTCAATAAATACGCCGGCGAGCACACCGCAGGCGTTACCATCGACCTGAATTGGGATCGAATAGTACGCGAAGCCGATGACGATCTTCCCGAAATACGAGGTATCTTGCGGTCGAGGCCGTTCTTTTCAACTTTCGCATGGTGCGTTTATAAATGCTTCTATTTATTCTGCAAGGTCTTTATGCGCCTTGAGGTTACAGGCAGAAGCAACTTGACCGCGGCGATGGAGCGTAAGGTCGAGAAGGGCGGTCTCAGTTCACTCATTATTTGTCCGAATCATCAGAGCTTTCTTGATCCGTTCGTCCTTTGTTCGAGTTATGACCGCAGGCTCTTCAGCAGCATTTTCCACGTCGGAGCAAGTGAATTCTTTGAGAACAGAGCTATGCAGTTTCTCGCTCGCCTGCTGAATGTCGTTCCGGTAAATCCGGATACCGAACTGATGCGTGCGATGAAGGCTGGTGCCGTCGGCCTCAAGCACGGAAAGATCCTCAACATCTATCCGGAAGGCGAACGCGCCTTCGACGGAGAACTCCACAGCTTTAAAAAAGGGGCCGCCATTCTTGCACAGGCTCTTGATGTACCGATAGTGCCGGTCGCATTGGACGGCCTGTATAAGGTGTGGCCTCGCGGCTCGGCTCGGATCAGGCCGGCAAAGGTCACGATCATGATCGGTGAGCCATTCTATGCTGAGGACGTCATCAAAACCGGCGGTACCGAGTCAGGAGGATCGATCGACGATCATGCATTGATCACCGAGCATTTGAAATGCAGGATCGCCGAAATGATCGACCAGATGCGTGGTAATAAGTAGGTGGGGAGCCGCCACGGTAAACTTTGGTTGCCGGTTCGCTTTGATCAGTTTTACAGGCCTACAAGTCCGAATAGGATCGAATTATTCACCCTCAACTCGTGCCGAGTATGAGATACTAAAAAAGATCGATCCTGAACGAGCAGCGAAACTTCTCAGTTCGAACGATAAAATGAAATGAATATGCCCGTTACAGCAACGTGGTTCGGAAGGCTTTTGATATTCGCGGGCATCTTGGCATACGGCTACACACTCGCGAATGGCTCAACGAACTATTTTGCCCTGATACCTGCCGCATTCGGTGTCGCATTCCTGGTCTTGGGGTACTCGGCGATCCGGAGAGTGAATATGCGCCGGCACATCATGCATATAGCTGTATTGCTGGCACTCATCGGAGTCCTTTTCCCATTGATACGGTTCGTCTATCCGTTCGGAGATGCGGCGAACACTGCAGCGACCGTTTCTCAGATCGTAATGTCGTTGTTATGCCTGGGCTTTCTGGTTCTCTCGATACGCTCATTCATCACGGCTCGAAGCAGGTGAGGCGTTAAACAGCATCAAGTGTGATCTCTACCTCAAGGCCGCCGTTCTTGTTCGCGGCCTTTATCGTACCCTTGTGAGCGCTGACGGCCCGCTCAGCGATAGCAAGCCCAAGCCCGATGCCGCCCGTCTTTCGCGTTCGATCTTCACCGACACGATAAAAGGGCCTGAACAAATTCTCGATCTCGCCATCCGGAACGCCGCCACCGTGATCTGATATCGCGACAACCGCATGGCCGTTCGACCGGCGAAGCGAAACCTCGACCGAAGTACGTTCCTTTGTGTAACGGACGGCGTTGCGGATGATATTCTCGACAGCACTTCGCAAAAGGTTCTCGCTGCCCATGACCGTGCAGGGATCGACGCCCTTTAACTCGACATTCTTGCGGTTCGCTTCGGCCTCGAACTGTGCATCCATCGCAACATCGCGCACAAGTTCATCGAGGTCAATGCGCCGCTTCTCGTAGTTCTCGCTCCCGCTTTCGAGTTTGGCAAGCGTCAGAAGGCTCTCGATCATCTCGTTAAGCCGCGCCGATTCGCCCTCGATGCGCTCGAGCAGCAGCGTATTGTCGCCCTGCTTTTGTTTTGCAAGCTCCAACGCGACATTCATCCGTGCAAGCGGCGAGCGAAGCTCGTGCGAAATGTCGCGGTTCAATCGCTGCTGTGTAGTTACAAGCGTCTCGATCCTTTCGGCCATCAGGTCAAAGTCACGTGCGAGATCGGCAAGCTCGTCGCGACGGTGCCCGACCTGCGAAGCAACTCGCGTACTCAGATCGCCGCCGGCCAAACGCCTTGCCGCAAAACGCAGCTTGCGGATAGGCGACGTGAGGTAAAGGGCAAGCAAATAACAAACCAATACGGACGTGAGCAGAAAAATGATAAAGCGGGCCAGCGCAATACCTGTGCCGAAGAACAGCGGCGGCGGCGCGCTGCGTTCCCATTGTATCGCCAAGGTGAATCGGCGCCCGTCCGGAAATCTTACCGGAGCGGCTGCGATCGAATGCTCCTCATCGCTGAAGTCGGTCTCTGCAAGGCCGGTTTGACGCGTCTTTTCAATGACCGGTGCCGAAACAGCCGCGGCCGCAGTATCGCCGAACCAAACAAACCCGTCGTCGCCAACCAAGTTGACGACCCGCGGCGGTTCGCGGTCGCGGAGCCTCGCAAGAAACGCACGTACGCCTTGCTCGTCACCATAGCTCGCTATCTGTGTGACCGTCTCTGCATAGACGATCATTTGGTTTCGCGTTGAACGCTCAAAGCGATTAACGAGCGGCTCGGTCTGAAACGTATTCGTAACTGAATAGATGACGCCGAACATCAACGCGATCGCGATCAGGAACCAAAGGAAGATCTTTACGAATAACTTCATACCAGCGTATAGATGTAACCGACGCTTCGAACGGTCTTTATCCGCTCGCTTCCGTCAGCACGCGGCCCCAGCTTTTTGCGAAGATTCGATATATGCATATCGAGGCTTCGATCAAAGGGCGACAACTTGCGGTCAAGGACACGTTCGCTAAGGTCCTCCTTCCGAATGATCTTGCCGGCTTCGCGAAGAAGCTCGGCTAAAAGATCGAACTCAACTGACGTCAGATTCAGGTCCGCACCGTCAAGCAAGGCCGCACGCGAAGCCGTCGAAAGCTGGATGTCATCAACGTCAAGCCGTTCGCCGGCCTCATCGCCTCCGGCGGCGGTTCGCCTCAAGATCGCTCTGAGCCTTGCCGAAAGCTCACGCGGATTGAACGGCTTCGGCAAATAATCATCCGCGCCTATCTCAAGCCCGACGATCCGCTCCATATCATCACCGCGGGCAGTCAGCATCAGCACCGGCAGCTTTGAGGATGAACGAAGATTTCTCAGCACGTCGAAGCCGTTCATCTTCGGCAGCATAACGTCAAGGATCACGATGTCGTGCCCGTTCTGAAGTGCGGCTTTCAGGCCTGCTTCACCGTCGTTCACGGCGTCGATCTCAAAGCCCTCGACCGTCAGATATTCCGAAACGAGTTCGCATAACTCCTCATCATCGTCGATCAAGAGTATCCTGTTCATTAGCTGCATTTTACGCCAAAAACCTTTGTTATGCGCGTGTTTTACAATTCTTTACACAACACGCCGGTGACGGGCCGATCACGAACGAAGCGATACCGAGGTCATGCCGCAAGTTGCCCGCCGATGTAAACGGCCGCGATCGACCTGTCATCGTTGAGCAGAACGATATCGGCGCGCTTCCCTGCCGCGATCGCGCCTCGTTCCGCTTCCAACCCGAGGACCGACGCGGGGTTTGAGGCCGCCATCGCAGCAGCCTCGCTGAAATCAAACCCGAGTTCAAGCATTCTTATGACGGCATCATACATTGTTATCACGGAACCGGCAATACTTCCGCGTTCGTTGCGGGTGCTGCCGTCTGTGACGGTTATCGTCTCGCCCCACAGCTTGAATTCGCCGTCGCCGAGGCCTGTCGGTGCGACAGAATCGCTTATAAGCGAAACTCCCGCACCACCTTTTGCCCTGCACGCAATTGATACGATGCTTGGATGAACATGAACGCCGTCTGCGATGATGTCGAACGTTACGCCGTCCTTTGCAAGGCCCCAGCCGGCAACCCCGAGTTCACGGTGATGTATTCCCGTCATCGCGTTAAAAAAGTGCGTCAGGTGGCGAGCACCGGCATCAAACGCTTGTTCAAGAATATCCGCATCAGCCTGTGTGTGGCCTATCGAAACTATCCAGCCGAGATCGCGGAGCCTGCGGATGAGTTCAATGCCGCCGCCGATCTCGGGTGCCAACGTCGTCATTACGACGCCTTGCTCAGGCCGCGGAAGGTTTGACGGGTCGTCAGCGGAACGGAAATACTGCGGATGAAGCGCACCGCACATCCGCTCGCTCGCCCAAAGGCCCTCATAATGCACACCCGCGATCTGAGCAATGGGTACATTTTGCTGTCGCGCGACGGCCTCATTAACCGCATCGATGACACGCTCGTAAGCATCATCACTATCCGGCACGATCGTCGGAAGCCACGCGGTGACGCCTTTGCTCGCGAGAAATCTGCCGATGCGTTCGAGGCCGTCCGCATCGGCGGTGTTCACATCGAAACCGACCGCACCATGACAGTGCATATCGATAAAGCCCGGCATCAAACGCACAGCGGCAGGAACGTCAGCATCAGTTTCTGAGACCCGCGCGATCAAGCTTTCAATAAACTCGACCGTAATATCTTTTTCGCCCAGAATGCCGCGGATATGTGGAACCATAATGCAACTATATTCGCATAATAAAAGGCCTGCATCCGAATAAACGAACGCAGGCCGATCCGAGAGCGTAAAGGAACTAGAAGCTAACCTTCACGCCGAACTGCATCGTTCGCGGGTCGCGAACTGCACTGATACGCCCGAACAACGTGCTGGTGTTGTTAAGACTCGAGAACGATCGAAAATTGACCCAGTTGAAGATATTGAACGACTCCGCTCTTAACTGCACTGCAAAGCGCTCACCGAAGCGTATGTTCTTCGCAAGGGTCAGGTCAACACGCCGCGTTCCGGGCCCGTTCACACTGCTTCGGGGTGTGTTGCCCATTTGGTTCGGCCACAATCCGAGCAAACGTGTGTTTTCAGTATTGGTCGGGTTCCTCTGGATGCATGCTGTATTTATGTACTGCTGCCACGTACCGGCACCGCCTGAATTCACATCACACAACGTGATGGGCCGTGCGGCCGGATTCGCATTGATGAGGCCCGTACCCGCAGGATCAAAGTTCGACGTCGTGATGGTGAACGGCAATCCCGTCATATAACTGACGATGCCCGACATCTGCCAGCCGCCGAGGAACTTGCCCGCGACACCTTTCTGCTTTCTAAAGAACGGAAGCTCATAAACGAAGTTCACGTTCAGAATGTGCCGGCGGTCGAGCGTTGCTCTGCCCCACTCGGCATCGATGTTGTACGGATCCTGTGGAGAATTCGACCGGTCAGAGGCATTATTCGTGAGGTTCTTCGACCACGTATAAGCCAGATTGACCTGCGAGGCACCGCTGAACCGCTTTTGAGCAGAAACCTGAAGGCTGTGGTAGTTAGAGCCGTAACGCGGTTGAACCATCGCGATCGATCTGAAACCCTTAAAGGGCCTGATCTGATCGAGGATCAGGATATCGGTCGTGGTACCATTCGGATTTTCCGGAGCAGAAGAGGTGTTTCGAAAAACGTATCCCGGATTTTGGCATGGAACCAGCGTCGGTGCCGGCGACTGGCCGTAATAAGCAGTGCCTCGTGCACACATAGTGTTCAATGCCTTGCCGGGAACGATATCATTCATTTCGGTCAGACCGATGAGATTTGTGCCCTTTGACCCGAAATATCCTACCGTGAACATCGTGCTTTTTCCGAGCTGTTGCTGAAAATCAAGCGACCAATGCTGCATATACGGCGTCTCCCAATTCGACTGCACGGCGCGAAGGCTCTGTACGGTCGTTGTTGCTGAGAGGCCGAATGCCGGTGAATCAAGGCTCGTCGCTGTCGGATTCACAGCAGTAACCTGATACGGCGGATTAAGGCCGATGTTCTGCAGGAACGTACCGTTCAGCACCTGCTCGTGATAGATCCCGTATCCGGCACGGATCGAGGTCATACCTTTGCCGAACGGATCCCACGCAATACCGACACGCGGAGCGATATCCTTCTTGCTCACATCCATCACAAACTTCCCGTATGGAGATTGCGTCGGCTGGCACGGAATGCCGCCCGCCCCAACCTGATAGTTCTGCGAGTTAACGATAACGCCGTTACACCAGTTTCCGTTCGCAACACCCGTGACATTCAGTACACGAACACCGGCACCGGTAACTTGCGGTGCATTGGCTGCACTCCAAAGACTCGGAACGAAGTTCGACAGGCGTCCGTTCTTGTCCCACGGTGACCCGAAGAAGGAGTAGCGGGCACCGATATAGAACGTCATATTCTTTCGGAATTTCCATTCGTCCTGAGCGAAGCCTTCAAACGCCATCTGGCGCAGATCGGCCGTGTAGTCAAAACTTGCTTGAGAGAATCCGTTGGCCGGCACATTTCCAACCAAGAAATTCGCCCAACGTTGATATGTCTGATTAGCCGTACTGCTGGTAACACCCGATGCAAGCGTTGCGGACCAAGAGCTGAATAGGCCCTCATTGCTTCCTGCTAAAGCATTCTCATTCTTGCGATACTTTGAGTAAGTAGCGCCGAATTTCATTATGTGATCACCGGTCACCCAAGTAACGCTTCCGCTCGCATTACCCTTCCATGAAAAGTTGTTGTACGGGCCAAAGCTCGTAAGATTTGCGAGACCTAGGCCGCTGATCGACGGCACACGGTCGCGTTGGTTGACGAATGGCAGTGTGATAGGCACCTGCGTGTTCGCAAGAGCGAGCAAACCGATATTCTTGCTAAGGATCGCTCCATAACCGAATGTATATCGACCATCGATGATCACGTTAGGCGACACAACGTAGGTCAACTGAACCGTATGCGTCCTTCCCGGAGAATTCGTTGAGGTGGTTGAAACACCCGGAAGGCCGCCGCCGCTTGAGAACAGCGAATTACCATCGATCGTCGGGATCTGATCACGCTCATAGCGATAATAACCGGACAGCTTGCTGCTGAAACTATGGTCAACCTTGATGATCTCTTGCTGGAAATCAGAGACATTTCTGATCGAAGTTATCATTCCGAACGGATTCGTAGCCGTTGCGGCATTTGGTAGAGGAAGCTGCTTGTAAATACCGTTCAAATAGGCAAATGCCGCTTGGCTGTACATTGCAGCCGGGATCGGTGTTCCTGCGGGAAGGCGGCCCGGATTGCCAACGGTACAATTTTCTGCCGGCACCCAAACCCTAGCGATACAAACATCGATCGGGAAAACACCGTTGCGCATGTCGGCGGTCGGAACATTTACCGTCGATGCGGCTGAGAAGCGGCGATCCTTCCTGAACTCTTGCGAGAAGAAGAAGAACGTCTTGCTCCAACGTCCAAAATGTCCGTCCTCAGGGTCGCGTTCACCGAACTTCAAGAAATAGACAGGGCCGCTCAGCGTCCAGCCATAATCGTTGTACCGAAACGGTGCACGGCGAGCCTTTCCGTCGGAATTCCTTCCGAACGGCGGGCTTGCTAGAGTGTTTACGAGAAAATTATTCGCGTTAAAGGCATCGTTACGAACAAACTCGTACGCAGATCCATGGAACTTCGATGAACCGGAACGTGTCACGATATTGACCTGGCCGCCGCCGCTTCGCCCCGATTCTGCGGGATAGAGCGAGCGGAGAACTCTGAACTCACCTATCGAGTCCAAGCTAGGATAAGCTTGAATGGTGATGTTCGAACCGCGGTCGGTAACGTCCGCACCATCGACAGTGTAGGTATTCTGACTGCTGCGCCCGCCGTTGACGGAAATGTTTATGGTGTTTGCCTGACCGTCGGGGTTGGTGGTACCGGTATAGACCTGATCGGAAAGATCATTCGAGACACCCGGAGCGATTGCGATCAACTGTACCCAATTGCGGTTGTTCAATGACAATTCACGCACCTGATCACCGTTGATCGTGGTTCCGGTCGTCGGCGTCGAAAGTTCTACGCCGACCGAGTCCGCGTTAACGGTCACCGTCTCATCGATACGGCCGGCTTCCAATTGAATGTCAACTGTGCGCCGCGCACCTACATCTACCTTTATCCCATCGGTAACCGACTTTTTGAAATTCGGCGCTTCGACGGTCATACGGTAGGTGCTGACCTGAACATTGGGTATCGAAAATGCACCGGCCCCGTCGGTGGTAACGGTTCGAACCGTTGCATTCCCTTTCGATGGGTCTGACAAAACAACCGTCGCACCGGCAACGGAGCTGCCATTATTGTCCTTGACGGTTCCTACTATGCTGGCGGTTATCTCCTGAGCAAAGCTCATCCCGACAAAGCATACCGACAGCATTAACGCTGCTGCGATCGATACAAGATTTTTCTTACTCATAACTCTCCATCCTGTGTCAGAAGTCTATTCGTTGATCCAATTTGCCATAAGAAAACGTTAAGTATTCGGCAAGGTATTCAAATTTTCGTTATTGCCGTTAGTACGTTATTTTGCACTGTTTTGACAAAGCAGTTAAGGGAGAACTAATTGTAACGAAAATGTGAAACTTAAAAACCTTATAACCCCAAAGCGGTCATTTGTAAAGCAGATACGGTGCCTTGCGTGAATTAAATTCATCTTTTCCCGACCGAGCCAATGCTTCGATCTCCTTCGGATCTGCACCTGAAAGTAGGGCCGAGAACGCATCATCGTTTACAAGAAGCCTCGAAAATTTCGCTGGCTGCCATGTTTCCGGAAATAACTTTCTAAGAGCAGCCGCCACCTCGATGCCCGTCATGAACGAATTGAATGCCGAGCGATCCGTGATAATGATGTTTATCCCGCTGCACTTCTCGCCCTTGAAAACCGATGCTTTCGGCGTGAAATCAACAGGCACGAACCGTACGCCTTTGATCGAGCGGCTGTTCAGATACGCGGCCAGCTTCCGGTCGTCGATCCAAGGGGCACCGACGACCTCGAACGGCGTAGCGGTTCCGCGGCCGACACTGACATTCGTCGTCTCCAGCAAGCCGATGCCGGGATAAAGCGTCGCTTGTGTAAGCGAACGCATATTGGGGCTTGGGTTTACCCACGTCTGGCCCGTTTGGTCGAACCACATCACGCGCCGCCAACCCTCCATCTTAACCACCTCAAGATCGGCACCGATCTTGAGCTCGGAGTTCATCATCAAGCCGAGTTCGCCTATAGTGAGGCCGTATCGTACCGGTACGGTGTGCGCCGCGACGAATGAAAGCTTGTCGGCATCGGCCGTCGGCCCTTCGGCATTGATGCCGTTGATCGGGTCGGGGCGATCGAGGATATACACCTTCTTATGTGCCTTTGCGGCCTCTTCAAGGATATTCTTCAGCGTCGCCGTATAAGTATAAAAGCGCGTCCCTACGTCCTGTATGTCGTAAACGAACGCATCAATGTTCGCGATATGCTCGGGCGTCGGCCTTCGCGTCTCACCATACAGCGAATAGATCGGCAAACCGGTCTTTGCATCCTTGTCATCTGAGATGTTTTCTTGGTCGAGTTCGCCGCGGATGCCGTGCTCGGGGGCGAACAGCGCCGCGAGCGTTATATTCTTTGCACCGAAAAGGATATCGATCGTTGGTGTTCCGTTGAGGCTTCTGCCCGTTTGATTGGTTACGAGGCCGATACGCTTGCCTTCAAGCTGTCTAAAACCGTCGCGAGCAAGCACATCAATGCCGTTCAGAACGGCCGCGGTTATCGGAACCCGGATCGGTTCGGGTGAATTGCCGTCAACACGCCTCTTGTACTCGATAAACGCCGGTATCTGTGCACCGATACGAGCAGCATAGTTGCTTTCCGCGTTACCGACCACTGCGAAGGGAGTGTCTTCTACGGCCGCAGCGGCGCTCGTCGCGATCTTTGCACGCAGCGGCGTAACATCGCCCTTACCGTTCGGATGAACCCTGTTTGAAAGGAATACGACGAACGTTTTCGTGGTCGGATCTATCCAGATACTCGTCCCCGTAAAGCCCGTATGGCCGAACGAGCCAAGCGGGAACAGGTCGCCGCGATTTGACGAAAAGCCGGTGTTAATGTCCCAGCCAAGCCCGCGTGCCGCACCGTCTTCGCTGACCACCACGGGCCGCATCATCATCGCGACAGTTTGGGCCGAAAGAATACGCTTCGTGTCAGAACCCGGAGCGATAGCGGTACGGTCTTTCCTAAGCTGCTTTCTCGGAACACGATCGCTACCGCTACCGCTACTGACTTGCTCCGGCGCCACACCGCCATTCAGCAGCATCTGACAAAACCGTGCCAGATCGTCCGCCGTTGAAAAAAGCCCTGCGTGACCTGCGACACCGCCCATCCTGAATGCCGTCGGATCATGAACGCGGCCTCGAACGATCTCGCTGCCCTGAGTCTCCGTTCCATCGAACGTTGCTCCCAAATAGTTTCCTTGACCTCTGACATCCTCCGTGGGAGCAATGCGATCAAACCTTCCTCCCAGCGCAAGTGTCTGCTTTGCACTATACTGATCAACCATTTTGTCGCCGGGATCGAATGGAAAAAATAGAGTGTCGTTCGCCAGAAAACGTTTGGAGATCCGCGAGAAAAATATATGTTCCGATTCGCCGCTGATCCTTTGAACTATCTCCCCGAGAACGATAAACCCGATGTCCGAATAAACGAACATTGTTCCCGGCGGCGTGCGGAGTTTCTCCTTCTTCAATGCGGCGAGCATTCCTTCGCGGCCTGTCCATTTTTCTTTTAGGTCGAAATCAGGAGCGTAGCCCGAGGTGTGCGTGAGCAGCTGCCCGATAGTGACGCTTTTTGCGGCGGGATCGTCGATGTCGGAAATGTATTTGCTGATGGTGTCATTGAGCCGCAGTTTGCCGTCCTCGATGAGCTTCATAACGCATGTCGTGGTGGCAACGACCTTGGTCAGCGATGCGAGGTCGAATATCGTGTCGATCGTCATCGGCTCGACATTAGGCACGAGCGAACGGTTGCCATAGGCTTTTCGAAAAACGATCTTGCCGCGATGCCCGATCAGCACGACGGCACCCGGCAGTTTTTTGTCCTTTATGTCCTGCTCGACAAGCGCGTCGATCTGCGCGAGCCTTTCCGCCGCCATCCCGACGGACTCGGGCTTTGCGATCGGCAGCCCTTGCCCCGAAATATCAGGCGCAGACAGACACAGGCAAACGCAGATCAGAAAGAGAGCCGACTTAATTTGTGAAAACCCGTACATTCGATCTTTACCTGCAGTTCGTTACTTCTTCGCCTTAAGCTCTTTCTCACGAGCCTCGAAACTCTCTTTGCAGAGGCGGACGAACTCCTTTGTGATCGGCGAAAAGTAGCCGCCGCGCAATCGCGCAAGCCCTAATTCCCAATTGATCTGTGCGCCTTCGATGAGCCATGAAACGAGCCTGCCTTCACGGATCTCACCGGCAATGGTCTTTGCGCCTGCAGTTCCGACACCCATGCCGTTCTCGACCATCTGGTTGACCGCTTCCTGACGCGATAGTTCCATAACAATATTCGGCCTGACGTTCGCAGCATGAAAGAAATCATCGATCATCCTGCGTGTGTTGCCGCCGCGCTGTCCGAGAATCAGTTTCTCGCCCGCCAGCGCCGCTGCGGAAATGTACCTCTCATTCGCCAAGTGGTGCGACGGATGAGCGATGGCGACGATCTCATCGCTGAAAAGCAGGTCGGTCGTAACAGATGAATTATCGACCGGCAGCGACACGAATGCGATATCGACCTCGCCATGCATTATCTTATCGACCAAGGCCTGGCTCGTACCCGTTGTTACCGTAAGTTCGGCATACGGATAAAGTCCGCGAACATCCTGGAGAATATGCGGCAGCTGCTGAGCCGCAAACTCGGCGGATGCCGTGCCTATCCGCAGGCGCCCGTGTTCGGCCCCGGCGATCTCGGCGATCTCGGCAAGTGCGGTGTCGTGTTCGCGAAGGATCTTTCGAGCTCGATCCAGCAGACACTCACCTGCTTCGGTCAAGATCACCCGTCGAGGTGTTCGCGTAAAGAGCGGAAGCCCGACCTCGTCCTCGAGTTGTTTGATCTGCATTGATATCGCTGCCTGCGTTACATCAACGCGGCGGGCTCCTGCCGTGAACGTCTTTGCCTCGGCTATCGCCAGGAACGCTTTTAGCTGTCTGATCTCCATAGCGGTACGATTAGGATTACTTATTAACTCTATAAACTCTGTTAAATTTGATTATATGTCAAGTTTCCGTGAGGATATGTGCGAAGGGGCTAAGTCCCGGCGAGACCGAACGGCCTATGCCAAGATCCCCACATCTTTCATCCGATCCTGCGTTTCAACTCTATCTTGGAGTTGACGGCGGCGGCACGCGAACATCTGTTGCGCTGATGAACAACAAGCAGGAGATCGTCGGCCAAGCAGTAGGCGGCCCTTCAAATCCGCTTCGCGTAGGCGTTGAAACCGCCGTCGCAAATATCGCGAATGCACTCGACAGAGCCTGCGACGCTGCGAATGTGTCTCGCGGGGATATCGTTGCTGCCACGCTCGGACTTGCCGGCGTACGACGCCGCGATATACGGGCCCGCGTAAGGGACAGTTTTATGGCCCGTTTCCGGCTCAAGACACTGACCGTTGTTACGGACGCCGATATTGCCCTCTTCGGCACGACCCTTGGCGAAGCAGGCTTGGTCATCATCGCCGGAACAGGTTCTGCTTGCATGGGAGTGAATACTTCCGGGCGCCGTGCTATGGCGGGCGGCTGGGGGCCGATCGCCGGAGACGAAGGCGGCGGCCGAGGTATCGCCGGAGATGCCCTTCATCGGATCGCAAAGGCCTCAGATGGCCGCGGCCCCGCAACGAAACTCAGCGAGCGGGCCGCGGAGTATTTTCGTGCGTCAAGCGCCGAGAATTTGATAGGCGCGATCTATTCGCCGCAGATGGACAACAGCCGAATCGCAGGATTTGCCGAACTTGTGGTTAAAACCGCGCTTGAAGGTGATAATATCGCCGTTGCGATAATCAATGACGCGGCACACGAACTTGCTGAAGCGGCCATCGCGGTGATAAGAGAACTTGGGCTTGAAAAAACGGAATTCCCGATCGGCTGTGTCGGCAGCGTATTCAAAGCAGGAAGGATCCTTACTGATCCGATCAAGCGGATCATTTCGGCCGTCGCTCCGGGAGCTGCGCTTGCTGAGGCACAAATGCCGCCCGCACAGGCGGCGGCTTTGATGGCTCTGAACGACTTTGCCGCGTTGAATTAGAACACTATGCTGCCGGTAACCGAGCAAGAGAATACTGCGACCGCAAATATCGATAAGGCCTCGACGATCGACGCCCTTCGTCTGATAAATGACGAAGATTACCTCGTCGCGGCAGCGGTACGAAAGGCCCTTCCGGATATTGCGGCTGTGATCGACCGTGTCGTCGAACGTATCAAGCTCGGCGGCAGGCTTTTTTATGTCGGCACGGGCACGAGCGGACGGCTCGGTGTACTCGATGCAAGCGAGCTTCCTCCGACCTTCGGTGTCCCGTATGAACTTGTGCAGGGCGTGATCGCGGGCGGCATCGACGCTCTCTACAAAGCGGTCGAGGCAAGTGAAGATGATCGGGATGCAGGAGCACATGACCTTGCAAGCCGCGGCCTAACGGCACTCGATTCAGTAATAGGCATAGCGGCCTCAGGCCGCACCCCTTATACGATAGGAGCGATCGCATCTGCTCGAATGCTCGGCTGCTTCACCGCGTGCATCACATGCGTCCCCAATTCGCCTGTCACAACGGCCGCCGAGATCGCCATTGTGATCAATGTCGGGCCTGAAGCGATCACAGGCTCGACCCGTATGAAAGCAGGCACCGCACAGAAGATGGTATTGAACATGATCTCGACCGTCGCCATGATAAAACTCGGCTACGTGACCGGCAACCGCATGACAAATGTGCGTGCGGCCAATGACAAACTGCGTGACCGTGCCGTACGTATCCTGATGCACGAGGTCGAAGGCCTCAGTCGTGCTGATGCGTCGGCGATCTTAGAAGAGAACGGATACTCGATCGGCAATGCGATCGAATCATTGAGAAAGGGATGACCGAACTATGCAACTGCTCGATCTGATCATCATTTTCGGGTACCTGATCGGTATCACGGCGTTCGGCATCTTGTTCTCGGGCAAGCAAGAAACGACCGAGGACTATTTTGTTGGCGATCGCAATGTCCCGTGGTGGGCGATCGCAATGTCGATCGTCGCAACGGAGACAAGCACTATCACGTTCGTTTCCGTTCCGGGCATCGCGTTCGCGAAGGGCGGCAACTTTCAATTCCTGCAGCTTGTCTTCGGGTATATGCTCGGCCGCATTGTCATCTCGGTCATCTTCATACCGCTGTACTTTAAGGGCGAGCTTCAAACCGTCTATCAGCTGCTCGGTGACAGGTTCGGTTCATCGGTAAAGATGCTCGCTTCGGCGCTCTTCGTCATTATGCGGAATGTCGCCGACGGCGTTCGGCTCTTGCTGACCGCGATAGTGCTTGCTGCCGTTTACAAGTCGTTCGACCCTGCTGCCGACGCGAACACGATAATAATCGCCTCGGTGATACTGCTGGGCGTAGTGATGATCGTTTTCACATTCTATGGCGGCATGGAAGCGGTCATTTGGGTCGAGGTCGTTCAGCTCGTTATCTATATCGGAGGTGCTGTGGCTGCGGGCGTTGTGCTCATACAACACATTGACGGCGGATTCTCAGGTGCGATCTCGCTTGGTGAACAGTTCCACAAGTTCAGTGTTTTTGATTTCGGGCTGGATATGACAAAGGCGTTCACGTTTTGGGCGGGCCTGTTCGGCGGCTGCTTTCTGACGATGTCAACGCATGGCACCGATCAATACCTCGTTCAACGTTATCTGTGCACAAGCAAGCCGCTTTCGGCCGCAACAGCTTTGCTTTCCAGCGGAGCCGTCGTACTTGCGCAGTTCATCGGATTTCTTTTCATCGGCGTTCTGCTGTTCGCTTTCTATGCTCCCTTCAACTCGCCCGAATACGCGCAGGCCGGCGTCGCGGGCAGTTCGTTCACAGCAAATTTCCCGTTCCTGAAAGGCGACCAGGTGTTTCCGGATTTTATCACGCAGCATATGCCTGCGGGACTGTCGGGATTGGTAGTAGCGGCGATCTTTGCGGCGGCGCTGTCGTCGTCACTTAATTCTATCGCAGCGACTGCCGTCAATGACCTCTACAAGCCTTTTCGTCCCGAAAGCTCCGACCGGCATCTTGTTCGTCTCGCCGGCTGGCTGACCGTTATCGTGGGTATCGTTCAAATAGTTGTCGCAATCGCCTTTATGAACACCGGAGAATCGGCCCTCAATCTGGCCTTATCGGTCGCATCGCTTATCAACGGGCCGGTGCTTGGCGTCTTTCTCGTCGGTACATTTATGAAAAAGGCCAATGAAAAGCATGCGCTCGCCGGGATGTTGGTGAGTATAGCAGTTATGCTTTACGTTCTGTTGGCAACGAAACTCGCTTGGACGTGGTATGCCCTGCTCGGCAGTATTATCACACTTGCTGTTGCATTCATTGCGTCGCTCATCATACCGTCAAAGAATGAGATATCTGCTTAGCCTTGTACTTGTAACGCTGTTGCTCGCGAATTCTGCCGCAGATCCAGTTCGGGCGCAGGCTTTACCGCGCTTCGAGCCGAGCAAGAAGGCATGGCGAGAAGCTGATAAGTTACTTAAAAAGATGACGGTAGCCGAAAAGGTGGGCCAGTTGATCCATATCGGCATTAACGCAAGGTTCGCCAATCAGGACAGTGCCTTTTTTCAGGGATTAAAGCGGCAGGTCGCTGATAACAAGATCGGCGGTATCATCTTTTTTGGTGCCCCGATCTACGAGACGGCGATTCTCGGCGATCGTATGCAGGAGAATGCGGCGATACCGCTACTGCTCTCTCTCGATGCTGAGACCGGCATCGGAATGCGTTTTGAGGATGCGACTAATCTGCCTTGGGCTATGGCGATGGCAGCGGCCGGCGACCCTGAACTCGCCCGAAGAGCAGGCATCGTAACCGGACGCGAGGCAAAGGCTCTCGGCATTCGCCACGTTTACGCACCGGTGTTCGACGTGAACAACAACGCTGCAAATCCGGTGATCAATGTTCGCTCGTTCGGTGAGGATCCGGCCGATGTTGCCCGCTTCGGCGTCGCCTTTGCCGAAGGCGTGCAGAGCCAACAAGTGCTCGCGACCGCAAAGCACTTTCCGGGACACGGAGACACGGCGGTCGATTCGCACCGCGGGCTTCCGATCATCGATCTGCCGCGTGAACGTCTCGACAAAGTGGAGCTGTTCCCTTTCAAGAAGGCGATCGAAGCCGGCATCGCCTCAGTAATGGTCGGGCATATTGCTCTGCCGCAGATCGACAACGAGCAAATAAAACCGCTGCGTGAATACAAAGGCGGCGATGCTGAAGCTGGCTCCGAGATCGTCGATCAAACGGCCACGATACCTGCAACGCTTTCGGAGAAGATACAAACAGGCATCCTGCGCAATGAGCTTGGATTTAGGGGATTGATCGTATCTGACGCTATGTCAATGAGCGGCCTGACATTGTATTTTACTCAAGAGGAAGCCGCCGTCCGGGCTTTTCTTGCGGGCACCGACATCCTTGAAAAACCGTCAGATCCCGATGCGATGATCCGCGGCCTGTCCGAAGCGGTGGCAAGCGGCCGCATTCCGGTGTCGAGGCTTGATGATTCGGTGCGTCGGCAGCTTGCATGGAAATTCGAGCTTGGGCTGTTCAAGGAAAGGTTCGCAAATATAAACCGACTCGATCGCATCATCTCGACGCCGGACGTCACAGAGCTTAGCGATGAGATCGCAGGCAGGGCGATAACGCTAGTGCGGAACGATGCGGATGCCCTGCCGATCGACGCGACAAAAAAGACGGTACTTTTGGGTTTCTCGAATGGCTTTGATGGTTCTGTAACGATGGCGGCGTTCAATTCCGCCGCAAAGCGGCTCGTTCCCGAGGCGAAAGACCTGGCATCCTTTTATCTGCAGGAAAATTCTCTTGCCGAAGAATTTGCGGCCGCTCGCAACGCAGCGATGTCCGCCGATTCGATCGTCGTGGCAATGTACGGGCGTGTACGCAGCGGTGCAAAGAACAGCGTCGGCATACCCGAAGCAGGCGCGTCGATCGTGCGCGGTTTGCTTGCGGCCGGAAAGAATGTGATCGCCGTGAGTTTTGGCAACCCTTATATCCTTTCATCGTTCCCCGAGCTTCGCACATACATCGTGTCGTACGGCGATATGCCGAGCCTGCAGCGTGCGACCGCTCAAGTCCTGTTCGGCCGCCGAAATACGATGGGAAAGCTGCCGATCACATTGCCCGGGCTGTATCCGCGCGGAACAGGCCTCAGTTTAGATACTGTCGAACCTCTCACTTTGCCGCGTCCCGCATTTCCTGCGGCCGCAAGGGCCGTGGCTGCTGCGGGAGATGTCGCGATCCAGATTCTGATCGATGGCAGCGGTGCCGTAACATCAACTCGCGTGTTATCCGGACATCCGCTATTACGAAAGGCGGCTGAAAAAGCGGCTGAAAAAGCACGTTTCAGGTCGGACGGACGGACGCATCTGATCGTTCTGACCTATAGGTTCTTCGTTACCGATAAACCGCCAAAGACGGATCCCGCCGGATCGTTTCATGAGGTCCTTGTTTCGGACGACCACTTGGTTACCGCAAGATGAGTACGAAAGCTTTTTGGTCTCATAATACTTCTCTCTCGTTGATCGACGGCCGCTTACACCTTGACGGGATAGATGCGGTCACGCTTGCACGAGAGTACGGCACTCCTCTTTTTGTCTTTAGCGAGGCAAGGATCAGACATAACATTGCCCGACTGAGGCAAATAGGCGACGTGCTGCCCACGCCGCTTAAGATCTGTTACGCCGCAAAAGCGATGTCAACGATGGGCGTCCTTCGCGCGATACGCGATGCGGGCATTGACATAGAGGTCAATTCGGGCGGAGAACTTTGGAAGGCTTTACAAGCCGGTTTTTCAGGCCGGCAGATCATCTTTAACGGTACAAGCAAGGAGGCTTGGGAACTCGAACTTGCGATCCGAAATAACATTTACGCAATACAAGCCGACTCCCTTTACGAACTCACGCTGATCGAAGGAACGGCGCAACATCTCGAAATGAAAGCAAATGTCAGCCTGCGTCTTGTGCCGGAGATCGAATCAAAAACGCATTCAGGATTGCAGACCGCCTTGCTCACGTCGAAGTTCGGTATGATGCCTAACGAGGCGTTAGAAGCCTTCGCAAAATACAGATCATCGAGCAATCTCAACTTGTGCGGCATCCACCTGCACGTCGGCTCACAAAATTCCGACCCGACCGTTTATACGGAGGCCCTCAAGGTTCTCTGCAATATGCTTGTCCGGATACGTACAGAGCTAGGCATCGACCTCGAACACATAAATCTCGGCGGCGGCTTCCCGGTCGATCATCTTGGCGAAGCATCGCCCGTAATGCAGCCCGAGCAACGCGGTTTGCTCGCCGCTGATTACGAGCCTTACGCAGCGATCGCATCTGCTTGGCACGAGGCCGCTGAGAGCCACGCTGTCAATGATCTTACGGTCTTGATCGAACCGGGCCGCAGCATCATCGCCGATGCGGGCATTTGCCTGACGACCGTTCGCAACCGCAAGACACGGCCGGTCAGCGCCGATGCCGCTTCGGCCGATGATGAGCACTGGCTGCTGACCGACGCAGGTTTCAACATCCTCCTTTCAATGGAAACCTACAAGTGGTACTACCATTTGATCTCAGCTGAGCGGGCAGGCGAGCGGCACGATTCGCCGTACAAGCTGGCAGGCCCGCTTTGTGACGGCGGCGATGTCTATTTTGATATCGAAGGCGGAATGAGACTGCCCGATCACAGGCTGCTTCCCGAGAATGTCCGGCCGGATGAGATACTCGCACTGCTCAACTGCGGAGCCTATTCGCTCGCACAGGCGTCACAGTACAACGGCCGGTTCCTGCCCGCCGTTGTGTTGATAGATATTGCGGGACTTCCGAGATTGATACGAAAGCGCGACACCTTCAACGACCTCGTAAATAACGACATTTGACCGCTAAGCGAACTTTTGCATCGATCGGGCGACCGCCTCACGCTCGCCGTCGCCGAATTCAAGCCCGTCCTCACCGTACAGATCGGAGAGATCGGCAATGAGCGATGCCTGCGAGCTTTCATCCCGCACATCGGCGATAACAGCAAGGTTTTGTAATGCCGCTTCGCGAGCGGCATCGGCACGGCCGCGGGCAAAATACCGTGCGGCGACCTCATTCAGAAGATGGGAACGCGATGTCGCCTGAGGCAGCGATCCTATCTGCTCGGCGGCGCTCGCTAAAAGATCGGCGGCAGCTTCATCATCACTCGACCGAAGCTTTGCATCGCTCATTGCAATGATGGTTTCAAGCCTCACAAAAGGCTCTGCGATCCGTTCGAGTGCATTTTGTGCGAGTTCGCCGGCATTCTGCGTGCTGAGGATCTGAGCGATCTGCGACAGTGCACTGTCGCGTTCGGACGGATCAGTTATCTCCTCGGCAGCTTGCAGGTCCTTTTCCGGCACTGCGAATCCTGCGTATTGCACGGCAACCGACGACATCAGCGCATTCTTTGCCCTTGTATCCCGCGTCTCGATCTCACGCTGCGAACAAAGAACCCGATAAGCGTCATCGAGCGTCTCAACGGCTTGCTCCTTTTGATCCCGCCGCCACTCGTCCCGGGCAAACCCTACCAGCGTAGATGCGATCTGGGTCTTATCGGTTATCAAGTCCAGCGTCTCATCCGCAAGGTCCTCGTCACCTGCATAGATGAACCCCAAAGCACAACCCGAAAACAGGTGATCGCGGTGAATGTTATCGAGTGCTGACGTATGCTCACGCGCGGCCGCAAAGGCCTTTACCGCCAAGTCATTTCGCCCCGCTTGAACAAGAACATTGCCGATCTCGCATATCGAAGTTATGCGTTCCTCATCATGTTCGATCTCCTCGGCATCAATGAGGGCCTGTTCAAGACACTTAAGTGCCGCATCCGTTTCGCCTGCCTCAACTCGCGCCGATGCGATCGCACGCAATGCCCATACACGCGATGACGGAAATGAAATGGCAGCGACATCTTTCATCGTCTCGTGTATATTGCCGTCCGCCGCTGCCTTCACCGCGGACGCGGCCTGTACACGATCGGGATGGAGCAATTGTCCGGCAAGCCCGTTCGCCGCCTCGGCCTCGCCCTTCTCGACCTTGATCAATGCTATGCGTTCGAGTGCATCGAGGCGGAGTCCTTCGTCGTCCACCGCATCGGCCAACTGCAGCGCGTACTCGTCGTCGTCGATCGACGCGCAAGCCTCGGCGACCGAGGTCAGCAACTTGTCGCGTGAGAACGGATCGACAACGGCGTTCGCCAATTCCGCCGCCAGATCTACCTCGCCACGTTTCGAGAGTCTCGGCACGACGGCGAGCATTGCGGTACTGCGGCCGTCAGCGCTGTTGATCCGTTCACCGATAAAAGCGGCTGCATAGAGCAGGTCGCTTTCCGCCTTGTCCCGTGAAATAAAAAGGTCTGACATTATTCTCTCGCACTGAAAACGAGCCGTATCGACTCCGGCATCCAATCGTTCAGATCGGCGGCGACCGCACGGGCTCCTGCGGAACGCAATTCGTTTGCCGCAACCGTATTTGCAACGCCCAACGCCTGTAAACCCGCACCGCGCGCAGCGGTGATGCCCGGCGGCGTATCCTCGATGGCAAGGCATTCGGCGTGTGCCATCGGCGAGTGTCCCTTGAACGTACGTGCCGCATCAAGAAGACGGAAACCCTCGCGGTAGCACGTTGGATCGGGCTTGCACTGCTCGACCATTTCGGCGCTGACGATCGCGGAAAAATGCCGGCCGAGGCCGCTGCGATCGAGTATGTGATCGATCTCGCGACGCCTCGACATGCTGACGATCCCGATCTCGAACTCGCGGGCCATCTTCTCGATGAAATTCTCGATCCCGTCGAAAAGCGGTATCTCGCGATCGACCGCCGCCTTCCAAGCGGCAAATTTCGCATCGATGATCTCATCGGCCTTGCCGTTCGGCGCGGCTTTACCGACACGCTCAAAGGCAGCTCGGACAAAAGCTTTGTCATCCATACCGAGCGACGCCATATAGTCGGCCTCGGTCAAGTCGATATCGTATTCCTTCAATATCTCTTGATATGCCTTCATTTGTATAGATTCGTCATTGATTATGACGCCGTTAAAATCCATTAAGATAGCTTTGATCATATCTACGTTCTCACCTTTGCGGCCTCAACCCAACAGCTCTTCGCCAAGCATATTGCCTCGACCGAGAATGCCTCGCGGGTCGAATGCTTTTTTTATCGCAGCGATCTCGTTAAGGTAGCGTTCGCCCATCATCGCCGCGAGAAAATGACGTTTGAGTTTGCCGATGCCGTGCTCGGCAGAAACGCATCCGCCCAGCATAATAGCTTGAGCGATGCACCGGCCGTAAATATTTCTTGCCCGTACAGCGTCCTCATCATTCCGCGGCAGAAGGTTCGCGTGCAAATGGCAATCGCCTATGTGTCCGAAGATCACATATTCCATGCCGCTGTCCGCGAGGATCTCACGATAGAACTTATGGAACGAAGCGAAATTCACATCCGGAACTGCCATGTCCGTGCCGACCTTCTTTTGCTTATTGCGAACGACACGCTCATTCACCGAGACCGGCAAAGCATGGCGGAACGCACGCATCTTTTCAAGATCCTGCTCATTTGTGCCGAACCATGAACGGTCGAGATCGGCATTGTGTTTTTCGAGCAGTCGGTTCCATGATCCCAACAACAGGTCTTCGTATTCCGCGGTCGTCTCCTGCTCAAAAAAGACAGCACCGGCCATACCGCGTGGTGTCTCAGGAAACTTCTCAGTGATGAAATTCAACGCATTATCGTCAAAGTATTCCAGAAGTGCCGCATCGAATGGTGCTCGGCCGCTCTGATCGTTATCGGCCTTGTTCACCGATCGTGTCTGATAGGACAGAACCCTCGCTTCATCGACAAATGCCATCAATTCGGCATTGCTCCGAAAGAAAACGATACCGCTGAAAAAGCTTTGCGGCTTTGGCACGAGCCGCAGTTCGGCCTCAACGATCACGCCAAGCATCCCTTCGCTTCCGATAAAAAGGTCGATAGCATCGAACGGCCGCGAGTTGAACAGTCCGCTGACATTTTTTCGGACGTTGGGAGGCTCATACGTAGGCAAGGCGAACTCGATGCTGCGGCCGCTCTCAGTATGAACCGTAAGGCTTTCGCCGCTGCCGACAATTTCGCCTCGCCGAAGGTCAAGAACATCACCATCCGCAAGAACGATCCGGATCCTTTCGACAAACTCGCGCGTTGCTCCGTATTTGAAGCTCCTTGCCCCTGACGCATTGGTCGCAATCGTTCCGCCGATCTGACAGCTCCATTCGGTCGGATCCGGCGGATAGAACAGTCCTTTAGCTTCGACAGCCTTCTGAAGATCCGCGAGTATCACGCCCGATCGAACAACGGCACGCAGAGTATCGGCGTTAATGTCAACGATCCGGTTCAGCCTTTCGATCGACAATACCGCGCCGCCGAAAGGGATCGCGCCGCCGACCGTACCGGTTCGCGCTCCCGAGACGGTAACCGGCACAGCATTGTCGTTCGCCTCGCGAAGATATCTTCGTATCTCATCCTCCGACGCCGGAATGAATATTTGTTCGGCATAGCCGCCTCGCATATTACTTGCGTCGGTCAGATAGTTCTCAATGTCGTCGCTTTGGGTTTTGACTTGCATTATCGTCGCCGGCCCCAAAAAAGGCCGCAAGTGAGAATCTTAACTTATCGAATAATTTCCGCATAATCCGCAATATTTTCTTCGCATAATTTGTCGTAATATCCGATGCGGTCTAGAATCGATCCCTATGCCGATGAACTCCGAATTCAACGAACTGCTGCAAATATTACGGAACCGCTTTGAGCAAAACACGGCCCGACACAATGGCCTCGACTGGAAGGATGTCGAGACAAAGCTCCTCGCAGACAGCAGGAAGCTATTCACGCTCAGCGAAATGGAGAGGACCGGCGGCGAGCCGGACGTAGTCAGTATCGGCGGATCGAGCGGCGAATATGTATTCGTGGACTGCTCACCTGAAAGCCCCAAAGGACGCCGAAACGTCTGCTATGATCAGGATGCGCTTGACTCACGAAAAGAGCATAAGCCGAATAGCAGTGCCCTCGAGATGGCAAAACAGATCGGAATAGAACTGTTGACCGAACAGCAATATGCCGAACTGCAATCGGTGGGCGCATTCGACCAAAAGACCTCAAGTTGGATAGCTACGCCTGCCGATGTCCGAAGCCTCGGCGGTGCATTGTTCGGCGACCGGCGATTCGGCAGGGTCTTCACATACCACAACGGCGCAGGTTCTTACTATTCCGCACGCGGCTTCAGGGGGTCGCTGCGGGTATAGAAAACCTGTGACGAAAGGATGTCGGCTTTGCAAAGCCCCGCTTATTGATACTCAAGCTGTCTTTCGCGCAGGTATTTGAGCTTGTCACGTATCTCGGCCGCCTGCTCGAATTTCATATCCTTTGCCGCTGCACGCATATCGTGTTCGAGCTGTGTAATGGTCTCTTTCAACTGCTTTGGCGAATATTCTTCGAACTGATCGATCTCAAGCGGCACCTTGAAATAATCAGCTTCATACGCTGTCACGAGCGTTGCTTCGACCGGTTTTACGATCGTCTTCGGCGTGATGCCGTGCTCGGCATTGTACTCTTCTTGAATGGATCGGCGGCGCAGCGTCTCGCCGATCGCATACTCCATTGAACCGGTGATCTTGTCCGCATAGAGTATGACCGTACCGTCAGAGTTACGCGCCGCACGCCCCATCGTCTGTATCAGCGAACTCTGCGAACGCAAGAAACCTTCTTTGTCGGCGTCAAGGATCGCCACCAGCGAGACCTCAGGCAGGTCGAGGCCCTCACGGAGCAAATTTATGCCGACGAGCACATCGTGTTCGCCGCGACGCAGATCGCGCAGTATCTTTATGCGTTCAAGTGTATGGATGTCGCTGTGAAGGTATGCCACCTTTACGCCGACCTCGGCAAAATATTCACTGAGGTTCTCGGCCATTCGCTTTGTCAGCGTCGTTACAAGAACCCGTTCATTGCGTTCGGCCCGCGTGCGGCATTCTTCGAGAAGGTCATCGATCTGCCCTTTGACCGGCCGCACCTCGACCTTCGGGTCGAGAAGCCCTGTCGGGCGGATTATTTGCTCGACAACCTCGCCGCCCGACCTCCGCAGCTCGTACGGCCCGGGCGTCGCGGAAACATAGATCGTCTGGCCGACGCGCTCCTCGAATTCCGAGAAACTGAGCGGTCGATTATCCTTTGCACTCGGCAGCCGAAAACCGTATTCGACAAGCGTCCCCTTTCGAGATTGGTCGCCCTTGTACATCGCTCCGAGCTGCGGAATGGTCTGATGCGATTCGTCGATGACCATCAAAGCATTGGACGGTAAATAATCGAGCAGCGTAGGCGGCGGTTCGCCCGGCTTTTTGCCGGTAAGATGCCGTGAATAATTCTCGATGCCGCGGCAAAAACCCATTTCCTTGATCATCTCAAGGTCATACATCGTCCGCTGATGCAGCCGCTGCGCTTCGACGATCTTTCCTTCTTCAACGAGGAATTTCTCATGGATCTCAAGCTCTGCTTTGATGGTTTGAACGGCAGACTTGATCGTTTTTCGCGACATTACATAGTGGGTTTTCGGATAGATCGGCACACGGGACTCATGTTTGTTAAGAACCTCGCCCAAGAGCGGATCGATCGTCGAGATCGAATCGATCTCATCACCCCAAAATTCAATGCGATATGCCTGATCCTGATAGCTCGGGTAAAGTTCGACAACATCGCCGCGTACTCGGAATGTGCCGCGTTCAAAATCTATATTGACCCTTTCGTATTGAAGCTCTACGAGCCGTTTGAGCAGGTCCTCACGCTTGATCTGCTGGCCGGGCTCAAGAAAGATGAGCATCCCGTAATACGCATCCGGATCGCCCAAGCCATAAATGCAGGAGACGGACGCCACGACAATTACGTCGCTGCGCTCGAATAAAGCACGCGTCGCGCTTAGGCGAAGCCGGTCTATCTCCTCGTTGACCGTCGCTTCTTTTTCGATATAAAGGTCGGCTGCGGGAACATACGCCTCGGGCTGGTAATAATCGTAATACGAGACGAAATATTCAACCGAATTTTCCGGAAAGAATGTTTTGAACTCTTGATATAGCTGTGCCGCGAGCGTTTTGTTGTGGGCCAACACAAGCGTCGGACGCTGAACCTGTTCGATCACATTCGCGATCGTGAACGTCTTGCCGCTGCCGGTTATGCCAAGCAGCACTTGATCCTTCTCACCTGAATTCAGGCCATTGACCAAATTGCGGATCGCCTCAGGCTGGTCTCCTTTCGGCTTGTTTTCAGAAATGAGACGAAATTGCACACTTCGATCATATCGTATCAAGGCAGTGGGAGCAAAAAGGCCGCAGAGACGATCGAATGTCCGTTAATTGATGGAAACCGTCAGTGTAAAACGGTCGCGCGTCCGGCAATTATTTGTGACCCATATATCGTTGTCACCGCGGTCGGTCGTGTAACTCAGCGACGTCGAACCGTCATTGAATTTAATGCATCCGCTTCGCGAACTGATGTTGGCGGTCAAATACTGCCCTCGAGCGGCTGAAAGCAGATATTGGCGCTGTATCCTTCCGTTCAGGACGCCCGAGACGGTCGCCGAAGTACGCCCGCGAGCAAAGCGGATCCTTGTTTGAGCCGTGACCTCAGTTACCGCAGAGACCCCTAAAAGAGCAATGGTCAGTGCTATCACCGTTTTCCTTAAGAACATATGAACACCTCCGTAAATTTACTGCACCGGCGTGCAAAAAAAATGGAACCTGAGAAGTGTACGTTAGAACACGTCTCAGGTTCAAATCCGATGCAATGGATGTCCGACCTTTAGGCGACCACTGCTCGCCGGTCATCGAGCATCTCTTTTATTTGTTCTCTTATCTCATCCGAGATGTTGGGATCGCCGCACAATTCATCGAGTTTCTCGTAAACCTTATCGTCCGGAACACTCTTAAGCGTGTGGATCAGTGCAAATTTGATGCGTTGATCGGAAACATTGCGTAAAGCATCAAAGATCTCTTCGACCTCACCTGACCGTATCAATAATCCGACTAGCGCGAACGCCTCATAGGCGATCTTCATATCCTGATGTATCAGCCTCTCGAACGATCGCTTCACAATATCGGCTTCGGCGGCCGCGCGTGCGGCCTGCCGCATTCTGTATTCATCGTGGCTTGCGATAATACGTTTCCACGAATCAGCCCGATCGAATTTCAGCCTGAATAGGCCTCGGGCCGCCGCCGCTCGCACCTCACGGGAAGGATCGGCACAAGCAAGCAGGATAACCTCGAATACGGATTCGTGATCCATCTCAGCCAGCGTGGTAACGGCCCGCGATCGGAGGTTTGACGAGATATCGTACAGCGCGATCTCCGAGAGTGCCTCAACCGAATTACGGGTCTTGAACTGAGAAAGTATCTTCAACGCCAGTTCGCGGATCATCTCATCATCCTCGTCCTCTTCGCTGACCTGTTCGATCGCACTCAGCAGTGCCGGATCGCTCGATATCGGAAGCTGGGTGAATGGCCTCGGCTCATTTAGCTGTAAGAACGAATTGATCGGAAGCTGGTTATATTGATGCTTTCTGAGCCGGGCCTGAAATGCTTTTGTATCAAGATGCTCATCTTTCCCCGCCGAATCATCCTTTTCGGCACTTTTCATTCGGATCCCGATCTTTTGCCGATCAGGGCGTTTCGCATTGGGATCCTTCCTGACCTTGCGGAACATCTTGCGTTCTTGTTCGATATCTACCACCTGATTATCGAGTCCGGCAGCACCGGAACCCACAAGGCGATCCTCGTAATTGTACCTTATGGAACTGCTCTTACCCGGATCGGCCTGCTTGCCGCGTCTATAGAAAACGAATGCGACGCCGGCCAACACGACCGTCGCCCCTATGAGTACAGAGATCGTCTCGCCGCCGTCCATACCGCTGCCGTCCTGTCCGAAGACCGAGGCAGAGAGAGCTGTTAATGACAATGCGGAAATAAAACCAAGTTTGGTAAGTCTATGAGTGAACATATTGATGTCGGAGTGGAACGCGGGTTTCGCAGGGGTTCCGGAGGTGATTTGCCGGCTCGCAGCATCTTGCCGTCCAACCGAACATTTTCTATTATGCATCTTTTTCATGCGGTTGTCACTATCTTTCAACCGTGTTAGTAATAGTTGTAACTCAACGCAAGTTCCTGAAAATTTTACAAATTCTAATTTTTTTGGCCCATTGCTTTGATATTACAATCGCTATTTGGAGTTGCAGTAATTATGTTCTCGCAAGCCGGATCAGAAAAAATAGATATCCCGGGGCTAAAACTTCTTCATCAAGGCAAGGTTCGCGACGTCTTTGAGGTGGACTCAGATCGGCTTCTGCTCGTCGCAACCGATAGGATATCGGCTTTTGACGTCATTTTTCCGACGCCTATACCGAATAAAGGCATTATCCTGACGCAAATGTCGGCATTCTGGTTCCGAAAATTGCGCGGCATAAGCGACGACCACTTTATTTCGGCAGATATTCGTGAAATGGGCATCGAACTGCCGAAAGAAATGTCGGGCCGCTCGATGCTCTGTAAGCGCACAAAGGTCTTCCCTGTCGAATGTGTCGTTCGTGCTTACCTCGAAGGCTCCGGTTGGAAGGAGTATCGCGAGAGCGGTTCTGTCTGCGGCAACCGACTTCCGACGGGAATGAGACAATGCGAGATGCTGCCGGAACCGATCTTTACTCCGGCAACAAAGGCATCACACGGCCACGACGAGAATATCGGCCTCGACACATTCTTCTCGATCGTCGGAAATGAGATCGGCGAGGAATTACGGCAACGATCGCTCGATCTCTTTAGCACGGCGAGCGAATATGCCCTCGGCCGCGGGATCATTATCGCCGACACAAAGTTCGAATTTGGTGTGGATCCGGACGGGAATATCCTTCTGATAGATGAGGTTCTGACGCCTGATTCATCGCGTTTCTGGTCGGCCTCTGCGTACGAACCGGGCCATTCTCAGCCGTCGTTCGATAAGCAGTTCTTACGCGAATATCTCGAAACGCTTGAGTGGGATAAAACGCCGCCTGCGCCCGAACTGCCGCCCAATATTGTTGACGCAACCGCCGAGCGATACCGCGACGCATACCGTATCCTGACAGGACAGCCGTTCGAACCGTAAGCAACGCCGGTCGCTGTACGCGTCGCACGGAGCATCCTGACGAAGAGCCCGACGGATCAAACGTGTTCGAGGATCTCGACCTCGTCGCCGATCCGGATCGCCGCGCCGTATTCCTCCGGTATAAGATTGAGTCCGAAGACGACGCTCTCCGGCCTTAGGCCAAGCGACTCAAAGCGCGCGGGCATGATGTTTTTTGCAAGACGATATGAAGCGAGCGTCTTGAGAGGCTCTTTTCCCGTCGAAATGCCGCTCTGCTGGTCGATCGTCGTTACAACGCAGCGGCCGGCAGGTTTACCCGCACGAAAGACAGTGTTACCGACGCGAAGCCGCAGCCACCTATCTTCGCCGAACGCCTCAGCCCCGGCAACGACTATGCTTGGCCTGAAGCGGTTCATCGGAATGGCCGCCGTTGATTGGCCGGCCTTTTCTACAAGTTTCTGATTTACGTCTGCCAACGAGGTTTCACCGGTCAACAGCAGCGGGTATCCGTCTGCAAAGCTCACAAGGTCACCGCCCTTGTTGAATCGCTCATTGACCGGCCTTCCCGCATCGTCGGGCATATAGAATAGCCTTGCTTCGAAGCCCAGCAGGCGGCTGAACCAGTTATTGATATCGTTTCCATAAGCCAACGCCTCAGATTCACTTGCCCAGACGGTAACTCTGCAACGCTCGCCGGAAGTGAGCGGTTCAATGGAAAGCGGCGCGGCCCCTTCTGCCGAGACAGTTATGCCGCTGCCATTGAGTGCAACCGAGATCGCTGCAAGCTGCGGATACTTCCGCTGTGTAAGGAAGTTGCCTTCGCTGTCGGTCAGCACCATTCGACGATCGCCGCGGAGTCCGCGAGCCTCGACGACAGCACTTTCAACAGGTATCGCCTTAAGAGCCTTTATCGGATAAACGTTGATCTCTGAAATGTGCATAACAAAGCGAAGCTGAAACTTGATAATGGTATTATCAAGTTTTCTATAGCCACAACATCATACTTGACGGACGCTCAGAACTTCGAATATACTAGCAGTCATAGGCCGAGAGTGCTAAGAACTGTTTTCATTAGCCATTCTGCCTGTTATTTTACATTACTTTTGAAGGAGTAAACACTATGGCAACAAACATCACACCGCTTCACGACAGAGTGCTGATCAAGCGGATCGAAGATAACGTCAATCAGACCGCAGGCGGGCTTTTCATCCCCGACACTGCGAAAGAAAAGCCGCAAGAGGGCGAAGTGATCGCAGCGGGCTTGGGCAAGTACAAGGAAGACGGTACGCGCCAGACATTGGACGTCAAGGCAGGCGACCGTGTGCTTTTCGGAAAGTATTCGGGCAGCGAGATCAAGCTGGACGGCGAAGAATTCATAATTATGCGTGAGGATGAGATCCTCGGCATCATCAACCGCGCGGGAGCGGCAGCGTAACGAAATTTCACTTTGAGCATCATGCTGCGGCATCAGGCCGCCGCTCAAAGGACCAAACATCACAACAGGAGATTAATAAAATGGCAAAACAGGTTATTCATGGCGAAGATTCGCGTGCAGCGATCTTACGCGGCGTCAATCAGCTCGCAGATGCGGTCAAGGTAACGCTCGGCCCGAAAGGCCGTAATGTCGTGATCGACAAGAAGTTCGGTTCGCCGACGATCACCAAGGACGGAGTTACGGTCGCAAAGGAGATCGAGCTTAAGGATACGCTTGAGAATATGGGTGCGCAGATGGTTCGCGAGGTAGCGAGCAAAACCAGCGACGTCGCCGGTGACGGAACGACGACCGCAACGGTGCTTGCACAAGCGATCATCAAGGAAGGCGTCCGCACGGTTGCCGCCGGAGCAAATCCGATGGCACTGAAGCGTGGTATTGACAAGGCCGTTGCGGTTCTCGTCGAGGACATCAAGAAGCAGGCGAAGCCGGTTTCCGGCGATGACATCGCGAACGTCGGCAAGATCTCGGCTAATGGCGATTCGGAGATCGGCGGCCACATCGCGGAAGCAATGGACAAGGTCGGCAAGGACGGTGTCATCACCGTTGAAGAGTCGAAGACGATGGAGACGAGCCTCGAGGTCGTGGAAGGCATGCAGTTCGACCGCGGCTATTTGTCACCTTATTTCGTTACCGACCCTGATCGTATGGAGGCTGCTCTTGACGAGCCGTATCTCTTGATCAACGAAAAGAAGATCTCGAATATGCGTGACCTTTTGCCGATCCTCGAGCAGGTCGCCAAGACAGGCCGCCCGCTGCTGATCATCGCTGAAGATGTCGATGGCGAAGCTCTCGCGACGCTCGTTGTCAACAAGCTGCGCGGCACGCTGAATGTCGCTGCCGTCAAGGCTCCGGGCTTTGGCGATCGCCGCAAGGCAATGCTTGAGGACATCGCTGTTCTTACGGGCGGCAAGGTCATCACCGAAGACCTCGGCATCAAGCTCGAAGCCGTTACGCTCGAAGACCTCGGCCGTGCCAAGAAGGTCGTCGTTGACAAGGAGAACACGACCATCGTTGAGGGTGCAGGCTCGGGCGACGCCGTATTCGGCCGCGTTAAGCAGATCCGCACGCAGATGGAAGAGACCACGAGCGACTATGATCGTGAAAAGCTCCAGGAGCGTCTTGCCAAGCTTGTCGGCGGTGTTGCGGTCATCAAGGTCGGTGCTGCTACCGAGACCGAGATGAAGGAAAAGAAGGCTCGTGTTGAGGATGCAATGTACGCGACGCGTGCGGCTGTCGAAGAAGGCATCGTTGCGGGCGGCGGCGTCTCGCTCGTCCGTGCGGCAAAGGCTCTCGACGGCTTCAAGGCCGAGGATCAGGACGAGCAGGTCGGTGTGAACATCGTAAGACGCGCGGTCGAAGAACCGCTTCGCCAGATCGCGGCAAATGCCGGACAAGAAGGCGCCGTCATCGTCGAGAAGGTCGCTGCCGGCGAAGGCCCGTTCGGCTTCAACGCTGCTTCCGAGCAGTACGAAGACCTCGTGGCCGCAGGCGTCATCGACCCCGCGAAGGTTACACGCACCGCTCTGCAGAACGCAGCCTCCATCGCAGGCCTTATGCTCACCACCGAAGCTATGATCGCCGATATCCCCGAGGAAAAGGGCGACCCGATGGCCGGCATGGGCGGCGGCATGGGCGGAATGGGCATGGGAATGTAATTCCATTACCGGCGGGGCAGGCATTCGTGCCCACCTCGCCGTCAAAGCTGTCTGTCAGAACCGTGAGCGATAGCGAACGGGTTTAAAAACCAAGCGGCCCCGTCAGATGACGGGGCCTTATTTGCGCTCAACCCACCGGCGTCGATCGTTTCCTCAACGCCTCACCAAAAAAACGTCCTGTTTCCTGCTTTTCTTTAATTGCCACGCCCAAAAGGGTGCGGCTATTCAGGCAAAATCATCGCTTATGGAAGGGTTCGGCTATTCAATGGCCTATTCAATTCAGTTCAGTTCCCTGTTCAGGTGTGTGAGGCACTTGTGCGGTCTATGTATTCTTCGATATAAAAGCCGACGAGCGATGCGGCCATTATGACCACGCCATAGAGAACAAAGGACTTCGGCAGGAAAAATAGGCCGGAGAAGAAACAGATGACGCCAAGCGTACAAAGCACTGAGCCTATGCGGCCCGCTGTTCGAGACATTCCTGTTGAATCACTCATTCGTAAAAGATAGCAGATGATCGGCTTTGAGAAAAGCGTGAAGTCGGCCCGCTATCGAACTCTGCGAGGCGAACGCCTGTCCCTGTTGTGTTATCTTTGTTAAAAGTCTTATGGCCGCCAACAATGTGACCCTGCAGGTCAGAAGTGTAACAAAGAGATTCGGCGATTTTGCTGCGGTAGATGATCTCAGCTTTGAGGTCAGGGCAGGCCGCGTGTTCGGCTTCCTCGGGCCGAACGGCGCCGGCAAGACAACGACTATCCGAATGATCGTCGGCATCACGATACCGGACGAAGGCGAGATCGCACTGTTCGGCAAGGCGATCTCGCCGCGTGTGCAGGATCGGATTGGCTATCTGCCGGAGGAACGCGGCCTATACAAAAAGATCAAGGTCGTCGATCAGCTCCGCTACTTCGCCGCATTGAAAGGCATTTCGACGGCTGAAGCCGACAGACGCATCGATAGATGGCTTGATCGGATGCAGCTCTCCGAGTGGAAGAATAAGAAGACGACAGACCTTTCAAAGGGTATGCAGCAGAAGATCCAATTCATCGGCGCGATCCTGCATGACCCCGACCTTCTTATTCTTGATGAACCCTTCGCAGGCCTCGATCCGGTGAATGTCGAGTTCATGATCGATGTCCTGTCCGAGTTCAGATCGGAGCAGAAGACCGTTATCTTCTCAACGCATCTGATGGAAACCGCCGAACGTCTTTGCCACGACATTATCCTCATCAACAAGTCGAAAAAGGTGATCGGCGGCAGTCTCCGCGAGGTGAAGGAAAGCTACGGCCGCGACCGCATCGCTCTTCGGGGCAGCAATTTCGGTGCCGTCCTCAGCGACGCTTCTTTGATCGCATCAAAGGTCGAGCATGCGGATGAATTAGAGATCATACTTCAGAAAAATGCGACCGGCCGAGAGCTGCTCCGGCGGCTGCTTGACGGCGGTGCGGAAATCACGAAATTTGAACAGGTCGAACCGACGCTGAATGATATTTTCATCGAAAAGGTCGGAGGTGCAGAATGAGCAAGTTCATCGCCGTCGTCAAACATGAATACAGAAAGATCGTGATGAAGTGGACGTTCCTCATCGGCACGTTCCTCCTGCCGCTGATAATGGCGGCCTTTGCCCTTGTACCCGCGATCATCTTTTCGCTGCCGAGCGAGCCGACGAGGCTGGCGATAGTCGATCCGAGCGGAAAGATCGCACCGCGCCTCCGTAGCGCTCTTTCACCCGAGGCGATCGCCGAACGCTCGAAAAAGGCAGCGAAGGACGCCGGCTTTGACATCAATACTTCGCCATCGAAAGGCTTGAATGACAGCTCGATAGCGGCGCCACAAACGTTCGTTTTTGTTGACTACGACGCTCAGGGAAAAACGGACGACGCTGTGCGCAGCGACCTTATGCAGCAGGTCGCATCAAAGCAGCTCGATGCATTTTTGATCGTGCCGAACGACCTGAAAGGTACTTTTTATTTTCGTTCGCGAAAAGGCGGCGACTTCATTGCGGGCGATCTGCTTGCCGACGCATTAAATTCAGCGGTCCGCTCCGAGCGGCTTGCTGAGGCGAATATCAGCGAGGCCAAGCTGGCCGAGATCAACCGCGCCGTCACGCTTGACGAGCGTTCGGTTGACGAACACGGCGGCGAGAAGGATTCTGACATTCTGCTTGCCGCATCATTCGTCATCGGCATTATGATCTACCTGACCCTCGCCATCTACGGTCAGGTCATTATGGGAGCCGTCGTCGAAGAGAAGGAGACACGCATTGCCGAGATCTTATTCTCATCCGCGAGGCCTTTTGAGTTGATGATGGGCAAGATAGTCGGCGTCGGGCTGGCGGGCCTGACACAGCTTGCGATTTGGCTGATCTCGCTTGCTGCTCTTATCGCGTTCGCGGCGATCCAAGCTGACCTTGCTCCGCTGCTGCAAGGTCTGCCGCACATTACCGCGCCGATGGTGCTGCTCTTCCTCGCGTATTTTTTGGCGGGATATTTTGCCTATGCGGCGATATTTGCCTTCATCGGCTCGATCGTAACGACCGTGCAGGAAGGGGGCCAATTCGCTTTTCCTGCAATGATGCTTATGCTTGCGGGTTTTTATTTCAGTTTTGCGGTCATACGCGACCCGAATTCCCCGCTTTCTGTCGTTACTTCGATACTGCCGTTCTTTGCACCGATGACAATGCCGGTTCGCATAATGGCCGAGATGCCTCCCGCATGGCAGATCGTTCTGTCGCTTATCGTGAATATTTTTGGCATCATCATACTGGTATGGCTCGCGTCCAGGGTCTATCGCATCGGTATGCTTATGTACGGAAAGCGGGCGACGATCCCTGAAATTTGGAAGTGGATGCTTCGAGCATAGATCGAAACAGCCTTTTGACGGAACATCGGATGTTGCCAATCCGTAGATAGTGTTATACAAGTTAGCTTGGGACTAACATTTGGGAGGATACAAAAAATGATCGGACAATTGATCGGCGGATTGATCGTAGGAGTGATCGCAAGGTTTCTGATGCCCGGCAAAGAAGCTCTTCCGAGCGGCGTGTTTGGTATAGTGCTGACCGCGGTATTAGGTATCGCGGGTGCTTTCTTAGGCGGTATCATTGCCCGCTCGCTTTGGGCAACGGAAAATTATGCTGCCGGCTGGGTGATGTCAATAATCGGCGCGTTGATATTACTTTTCATTGTCCGGCTGATATTCGGCGCAAAGGCCGATAAATGATCAAGCTCACTGCCGCATCGAACATCGTGCAGCATTTGTTCGGTTGCTCTGCTAATTAGCGGGAGTGACAGGCGGCAATTCCATTTTCACAAGCCCGTCAAAGGCTACATGATACGCCACGCCTTTGACGGGTATTGCCATTTCTTCCTCGGTCTTCCCTTCGGAATTCGCAATACTCACACTCGCAAAATAGCACGATGCTCCGTGTTCGGCTGCGTGCCGCACCTGATGCTCAAAAACCTCTTGCCCCTCGATGCGGCCGCGATCGGGATGTATTGCCGTACGAATGACAAAATGGCCGGTTTCACCGTCCTTGCAGGCGACAAGCTGCGGGTGCGTCGTCCGATCTGCGTAGAGGTCGATGGACAGGATATCCCAGCCGGCATCGATCAATTGATTGTGAACTATTTCTATACCAAAGACGAAGATATCCTCCTCCGTCATCAATTCCCTTTCCGACATACACAGACATTTTACTTTGTCTCACATTCGGTTAAAAGCGGCGTGCTATATTAAGCGTGATGAATATGAACGATATCCGTACCGCTGCGTTGACGATAAAGCCGTTCATCAAGCCTACGCCGCTCGAATACAGCCGCTCGCTGAGCAAGCGCTTCGGGTTCAATGCGTATGTAAAATATGAAATGTTTCAGCGAACCGGCTCTTTCAAGGTCCGCGGCGCCTTTAACAAGATGCTGACCCTCACCGAAGCGGAGCGCTCGAACGGCGTCGTCGCAGTAAGCGGCGGAAATCATGCACAAGCAGTTGCCTACGCCGCTGCCGCACTCGGCATCAGGGCGACGATCCTGATGGCAGAGAATACACCGTCAAATTACGTTGATGCTACGCGGTCGTACGGTGCAGCCGTTGAGCTGACACCGACGATCGCGGCAGCGTTCGAAAAGGCGGAGCAATATCAAAAAGCCGGACGCATCACTATTCACCCGTTTGACGATCCGCTTGTGATCGCGGGCCAAGGAACCGTGGCAGCGGAGGTGGTCGCAGATCTTCCGGAAGTGTCTGACATCATAGTGAGCATTGGCGGCGGCGGCCTTGCAGGAGGAGTTTGTACTGCGGCAAAGGGCCTGAACCCGCAGATACGAATTTGGGGCGTCGAAACGATCGGCGCCGATACGATGGCACGTTCGCTCGCTGCTGGAGAACCTGTCACATTACCGGAGATCACATCGATCGCAAGAACGCTCGGCTCGCCTTTTGTTACGGAACGCACCTTCGGCCTTGCAAAGCAGCATATCGAGAGCGTTACGGTTGTATCGGACGCGGACGCGGTTCGCGAAGTTCTCTATATTGCAAGTCGTCTCAAGGTGGTTGCTGAACCGGCTGCGGCGTGCACTGTGGCAGCGATCGAGGCTCTTCACGGAAATTTCCAGCCGGAAAGCAACGTAGTTTTCATCCTGTGCGGAGGCAATACATCGATCGAGGATATTTGCGGAGCATTGCCGCTGACAGAGAGTTGAACAAAGCTTGCGAATACTTGCAAAAACGGGCGCCTCCAAAATAAAATCACCTCTTCACCGATATATTTCGGGACGGAGGTTCGTTGTGTCAATCTCACGGAATTTTCCTTTTGCGGCGGGGCTTACCGCGATCATCCTCTTTACGCTGCCGGCAGCCGCGCAAAGTATCAAAAAACGTCCGCGAAGAGCCGCGCAAACCGGCCCGGCCGCCGCTTCACTGGTGAGGCCCTGTGTGAGTAAATGGTCACTTTCTTCCGAGGAGGCGGCTCGACTGTTGGCCGATCAGAACGCAGTACGGAACGAACTCGGCCTTCCGCCGCTGGTATGGAACTCCAAATTGGCTGAGACGGCGTCGGAATGGGCGTGCAGAGGTAAGGCGGCTCACAGGATCGATTCACCTTACGGTGAGAACATCTTTGTCGCATCAAATCCACAGATCGCGATCGAAAGGGTCGTTGCGGAATGGATGACCGAGAAACCGTATTACAACACCGCCACCGGCGACTGCCGTTCTGACAAGACCTGTAATCACTATACTCAGATCACTTGGCGCCGCACATCCGCCGTGGGCTGCGGCATCAACCGTTCCGCAACCGGAAAATGGCCGGTTCTCGTTGTGTGCAATTACGATCCGCCGGGGAACACAGGCGGTAAGGCCTTTTAGAGGCTGCAGCAAATATGGAAGTCTTTGTTTATAGGCATGGCGCTGATGCGGTTGAGACCGGCTTTGACAGAGAGCAGCTGCCCGAGCTGCTTGCGGATACGTCGAATGTAGTTTGGGTCGATTTGCAAGGCGAAACCCCCGAACAGATCGAGTACGCCCGCGATATTCTGCAGAATGTCTTTCATTTTCATAAGCTGACCGTCGAGCGCTGCTTCGAAACGCGAAATCCGCCAAAGGTCGAGGCGTTCGATAAATATATCTACCTTATAATCCACGGCATCAAACCCGGCGAGACAAGCACTGTAAACTTTGCGACAAAAGAGCTTGACGCATTTTTGGGTATCAACTTCGTCGTGACTTTTCATATTCAGCGGTTTCGCAGCATCAAGACCGTGAAGGATCAGCTCAGAACCAGCCCTTTTATTTGCCGGCGCGGCTCATCGTATTTGCTCCACCACATTCTGGACGAGATCATCGATCTTTATATGCCGGTCGTCGAAGATTTCGACAGGTCGATCAACGCCCTCGAGGAGAAGGTCTTCGATATGAAACACCCGAGCAACACGGCCTTGAGCGAGATCATGGACCTCAGGCGGAGCGTTGCCCGGCTTCGACGCATCTCTGCTCGTCAGCTTGATGTCCTTTATCGGATCTCGCACGGCGAATTTCCGCAGATACCTGCGAGCGTTCTGCCGTTCTACAGGGACGTTCACGATCATCTCGTGCGTATTACCGACCTTGCTGAAGGATATCGGGACCTTATCAGCGGGCTTTTCGAGATCCATTTTTCGGTGCTTGCAACACGAACGAATGAGATAATGAAAACCCTTGCGATCGTGTCCGCAATAATTCTTCCGCTTAGCCTTATCGCCGGTATTTATGGTATGAATTTTGAGAATATGCCGGAACTAAAGGCGGGTTACGGATACTACATCACGCTCGCAGTTATGGCGCTGATAGCGATATCTCTCCTTGGCTATTTCAAACGAAAAGGGTGGATCTTTCAGAGCGAGGACGACCTGGCACCGAAATTGTTAAATCCGCCCGACGAGGAGTATGACAACTGAGAGTTTTAGATGACTTGGGTCACCGCTGAGGCTGCCGCAAGGCAAATTCCGGCATACACGCCTGCAACAAGGTCATCCGCACAAATGCCAAGCCCGCCGCGAACCTCCTGAAGGTCGTCTATAGGGTATGGCTTCCAAATATCAAACAGACGAAACAGGAGGAAGCCCGCAAGGAGCCATTGCCAGCTTAACGTGACGGGAACGAACAAGAACGTAACGAGCTGCCCCATTACCTCATCAATGACAACCTGCGACGGATCCTCATTCCCGAGGAGCGGTATCGAGCGATCGGCTGCCCAAATCCCGAGTAGGCAAAGTCCGCCCAAGAGCAGCAAATGCAATGCCCAGGTCATGGACGCCGGTCTTGACGATCCGAGCGCCGAGAGAGCCGCCGCAATATATATCGCAACTCCGACAGCTGATCCCCAAGTGCCGGGTGCAAGCGGCAAATAACCGACGCCAACCGTTGAGATCGCTAAGGAAAGGCCGTCAAGAAGCCCTTTTGGTTCCTTCTTTTCAACGGCCTTTTTCATTTAAGATCTCTGAGTAAAAAAGTCGGGACAGCATAGGCCGAAGCACTAGAATTCGATCCCCTGCTGAGCATATATCCCGGCGTTGAAGGGATGTTTGATCTCACGCATTTCGGTAACAAGGTCGGCCGCGTCTATCACCTTCTGCAACGCATTATCAACATTCCTGCCTGATAGTATCAAATGCAAGTGCGGCTGTTTTGCACGAACCTCCGCGATCTCAGCAAGCACCCTGTCAATATCCAGAAAGCCGTAGCTCATCACATACAACAGCTCATCGAATACGAGCAGGTCATAGTCCTCGCTCCTCATCTTTTCGAGGCAAACGGCCCACGTTTCTTCGCTTGTCTTGATGTCTTGTGTTGTATCGTTGGTATCCCACGTAAAGCCGTCGCCCATAGTATGGATCTCAATACCGAGCTTTTCTAAGGATTCGTGCTCACCATAGCGATCGTGCTTTGACTTCATGAATTGGACCATGCAGCAGTTAAGCCCGCGGCCCGCCGCGCGGACCATCGTACCGATGGCCGCCGTGGTCTTGCCCTTACCGTCTCCGGTGTTGAGCATGAGCAGCCCTTTCGTGTTCTCGCGATAATCCTCGCGGCGCCATTTGTATCGTTTCTCAGCCATCGTACTAATGCGGCCGCTCAATGGCCGCTTCCGTTATCGGCAGATCGCATGGCCGCCTGTACAGCGGTGGTCAATTTCAGTTCAACCTCATCCCAGGTGCCTTCGATACCAAGCCCAGCGGCGTTCTTGTGGCCGCCGCCGCCGAAGCTCTCGGCTACCTTGGCGACATTTATGTCGCCCTTTGATCGCAGGCTTACGCGAAAGACGTTCTCGCCGATCTCACGGATATAAATAGACGCCTGAACATCGCGAGCGGCAAGGGGAATATTAACAAAGCCGTTATTATCGCCGTCTATCGCATGTGCGAGATCCTTCATCGCGATCGTTTGCCGAAGGATGCCGATACGGCCCGAACTGTCGCGCTTTACCGTATCGAGCACCTGCCGCATAAGCTCGATACGCGACCATGGGTAATTCGCGTAAACGGCTTCGCCGATCTTTGCCGGTTTCGCGCCTGCTTTGATGAGTTCGGATGCGACCTTAAGTGTCCTGTCCGATGTGTTCGGAAAGTGGAAAGATCCCGTATCAGTCACCAGCGCCATATAGACACATTCAGCGATCTCCTTGGTAACGCGACCGCCGATGGCTTTACAAAGGTTGTAGATCATTTCGCCGACCGCCGACGCTGTCGAGTCGATCCAGTTTATGGTGCCGAAGTGCTCACTGGTCGCATGGTGATCGATATTCACAGTGAACTGTTCGCGAAGCCCGGCGATGCCCGGCCTCTCTATGTCGCTGCATTCGATGACCAGAACCGCATCGTAGGCCCTGTCGATAGATCGAATATCGCGGATCGAATCGGCGCCCGGCAGCGTCCTGTATGCAGGCGGCACATCACCGTTCACGATCACCTCTGATCGCTTTCCCAACGACAGCAGGAGCCAATGAAGACCGAGTGAAGAACCGACGCCGTCACCATCCGGTTTGATGTGGGTGGTTATCGCAAAATCGCTCTTGCTTTCAATTAATTCAACTACCTGACTTAACACTTCTTACAATTACGATGTCAGATGCTGTTCATCTGAACCTTCGTTCGAATTATCCTCAGCCTGCGGCGGTATATCCAGCGTTTCAAGAAGCTCGTTCACGCGCGCGGCGTTCTCTTCTGCCGAATCTCTGACGAAGTGGATGTGCGGCGCATACCGCAGATCCAAATTTCTGGCGACCTGCTGCCGAATGAATGATCCCGCATGCTTTAGAGACCGAATGGCCGCAGTTACCTCGTCCTCAGTTCCCGATATGAGAACATAGACCTTTGCGTCTCTAAGGTCATCAGCGACCTCAACATCCGTTACCGTCACCGCTTGAAGCCGCGGATCATCAAGCTCGTAACCCGCGACCTCGGCTATCTCTTCCTTCAAACTTTCGGCAAAACGTTCAGGACGACGCATAAAGCCACCTCAAGTACCGGCGATGATCGATCAACCGGTGCCGTTCGGGAGATCAAAGTTCCGTCGCGGCGATCTTTTCGATCACGAATGCCTCGATCTCGTCATTGATCTTGATATCGTTAAAGTTAACGAGGCTAATACCGCACTCGAACCCTTGCTTGACCTCGTTGACATCATCTTTGAAACGCCGAAGCGCAGCAATGTCGCCTTCCCACGTTACGACACCGTCGCGGATCAGGCGAGCCTTTGCTTGGCGCCGTATGACGCCCTCCGTAACGCGGCAGCCTGCGATCGTTCCGATACGCGAGACCTTGAACAACTCCTGCACAACGGCCTTGCCGAGGATCGCTTCCTTCTCGATCGCATCGAGCATACCGATCATCGCGGCCTTTATCTCTTCTTCGACCTTGTAGATGATCGAATGCAGACGGATATCGACCTCTTCGTGATGCGCGACATCGGCAGCCCGCGATTCCGGCCGCACGTTAAAGCCGATGATCACGACCGCCGTACCCGTCTCTTCGGTCTGCGTCGCAGATGCGAGCAGTACATCGGATTCATTGATGGCACCGACGCCCGCGCGGATCACGCGAACCTTGACCTTATCGGTCGAAAGCTTTTCAAGCGTTGACCTGAGCACCTCGACCGAACCTTGTACGTCTGCCTTGAGGATGATCAGCAGTTCCTTGATCTCTGCCTGGCCGAGAGATTCGATGCCGCGCTTCGTGGTCTTAAGCATTGCCGCCTGACGCGCGTGCATCTGACGCTTTTGAGCAATATCCTGTGCTTTTTCGACATCGGAAACGACCTGGAATGTGTCGCCTGCCTGCGGAACGCCCTGAAGGCCGAGTATCTCAACCGGAGTTGCCGGAGCCGCTTCTGTTACGGCTTCGCCTCGGTCAGAGAACATAGCGCGAACCTTGCCCGAGAACTGTCCAACGATGAACGGGTCGCCCACATGGAGCGTACCCTGCTGCACAAGGGCGGTGGCGACCGCACCGCGGCCTTTATCGAGTTTTGCTTCGAGCACCACGCCGGAGGCCCGCCGCGTCGGGCTTGCTTTAAGTGCAAGGAGGTCGGCCTGTAAGAGAACTGTTTCGAGAAGCGTTTCGAGACCGTCGCGGTTCTTTGCCGAAACAGGCACCATCTCGGTCTCGCCGCCCCACTCGATCGGCTGCAGACCGAGCGCCGCGAGGCCCTGTTTGACCTTATCGGGGTTTGCTCCCGGCTTATCTATCTTGTTGATGGCGACAATTATCGGCACTCCCGCGGCCTTCGAGTGATCGACCGCCTCGATCGTCTGCGGCATTACTCCGTCATCAGCGGCAACCACAAGGATCACAATATCCGTAGCCCTAGCACCGCGTGCACGCATCATCGTGAACGCCTCGTGGCCCGGCGTATCGAGGAATACAACACGACGCGGATTTTCGGGGTCGTCCGCGTTCGGCACAAAGACGCTGTAGGCACCGATATGCTGCGTGATGCCGCCGGCCTCACCGCTCGCAACGTTCGCCGAACGTATCGCATCTAGCAACGAGGTCTTTCCGTGATCGACGTGGCCCATTACCGTGATCACCGGAGCGCGCGGCAATTCGACGTCATCGGCATCCGCCGCGATCAGCTCCTCGAACTCCTGTTCGATGACCATTTCTTCGAATGGCACAAAGCTGACCTCAAATCCAAGTTCCGCGGCCATTTCATGGGCCATCTTTTCGCCGATCGGCTGATTAAGAGTGGCGAAAACTCCACGCTTGATCAGAAGCTGGACGATATCACGCGGTGTGATGCCCATCGCCTCCGCAAATTCGCGGACAGTAGCTCCATCGACCAGACGAATGACGCGCGGATTAGCCGCATCGACCTTTCCGACCTGATCGAGAACGCGTTCCTCGATGGTGCGCTTCTGCGGTACCTCAATATCACGTTCGGCAAACCTTGCACCCTTATCATCCTTTCCTTTTCGCCCGCCGGAGCGTCCGGGCCGCCTGCGATTATCCGGCGGCGGCGTATAGGTCATCTTCGGAGCCGATGACTCGCCGGGAGTCCCGCGGAACTCGCCGCGTTTTCGCGGATCGTTGCGTCCGTCGCCGACAAGACGACCCGTCTTGGTCGGTGTGTCGGACACGAGTTTGTCGCCGACCTTTATTCCGCGTTTTTTCGCCTCGTCGGTCAGTGTCAATGTTTTGCGGATAATGCCGGTCTTACTTGTCGAAGGTGCAGTATCTGATGACTTCGGTGCAGCCTCTTGCTCATCGGTCTCGTCCGAGGCAGCGACGACCGGCTCAGCAACTTCTTCTTTTTCTTCTGCCTCAGGCTGCTCCGCGGCCTTCTTCTTTAGGGTCTTGGTGATAACCTTGGCGGGTTTCTCAGACACATCTTCAGGCTCGGCAGGCCCGGTCTTTGACGGAACAAGGACCTTGACCTTTGCAACCGTTTTTCTCGGCTTCGCGTCCTCTTCCGAGGCCGACGGTTCAACGACCGGCTCCACGGGCTTCTCGACATCTTCGGCCGGCTCGGCGATCTTTTCAGCAGCTTCTTTCTTTGCCTTGATGACCTTGATCGCTCTTTTTGGAGCAGGCTCCGCCTTTGTTACATACTTCTGCCGAAGCTTTTCCGCAAACTCATTATTGACCGAGTTGGATGCGACACTAACATCCGCGCCAAGACGACGCAGCTCCTCGATCACGCGCTTTGTATCGAGTTTCAACTCGTGCGCAAGGTCGTAAACTCGAACTGATTTTCGAACTGCCATAAAAAGTCTGTCGGTCAAGTGTCCGAACTACTCGGACATCACAAAAGGCCCGGCACAATGCTTGAGCACAGGCTGAATGCTCTTACTGCACGGGGGTTTCATCCGCATCGCCGGTTTCGCCGCTGTCCGCTTCCGAAACCTCTTCAGAAGGCTCTGCGGCCGCAACCGCATCGGTATCTGATTCATCAAAAACATCTTCAACTGCCGATCCGGCACCACTTTCGTCGCTGTTTTCCTCGGCATTCTTTGCAGCGACGATGGCGGTAGCCGATGCCAAGATCGACTGAGCCTCATCAAAACTGACATCAAGGAAATCAACAAGGTCATCAATGCTTGTCGCCGCGAGAGCCTCGACGTCAGTGATGCCTTTTTCGCTCAGATCTTCAGCCTGCGAAGATGTCACCATATCGAGAGCCGTGATCGGAACCGCTTCACCTGAGGCCATCATCCGGCCCATCTGCCTAGCAACCTCGGCCTTAAGCAATTCTTCGCTGATGATCTTGATATCCCAGCCAACAAGTCCGGCAGCGAGCCGAACATTCTGCCCTTTCTTTCCTATCGCAAGACTCAGCTGATCTTCGCCGACGATCACTTCCATTTGTCGATTGACGATGTCGGTTATGCGAACCTGCGAAACCTTCGCCGGCGAAAGAGCATTCGCCGCAAATACCGACGGTTCGTCAGACCATTCGATAATGTCGATCTTCTCGCCGCGAAGCTCCTTTATGATCGCCTGAACGCGCGACCCCTTCATACCGACACACGCGCCGACCGGATCCACGTCCTTTTCGTTTGACGTAACTGCGATCTTTGCTCTGTCGCCAGGTTCGCGTACGCAGGATTTGATCACAACCGTTTCGTCATAGATCTCCGGCACTTCCATCTCGAACAGCCGCTTCAGCAATTCCGCCGACGCTCTCGAGCCTTTGATCTGCTGTCCGCGTTGAAACTCGTCCAACACATCAATGATCACGACACGGATACGCTCGCCCTGATTCCACATCTCGCCCCGCGACTGCTCCTTTCGCGGCACTATCGCCTCAAGGTTATTTCCGAGGTCAATGATCATATCTCCACGCTCGAAGCGCTTCACAGTACCATTGATAAGCTCACCTTTTCGGTCGATATACTCTTCAAAGACCTTCTTTCGGATCGCTTCACGAACCTTTTGGACGAGTATTTGTTTTGCTGTCTGCGCGGCAATTCGTCCCATTTCCTCCTGCGGAAGCGGGATCAAAAGCTTGTCATCCAGATCGACATCATCACCGGCCATCTCGCGGGCCTCGTCGAGTGAGAGTTCGGCCGACGGGTTCTCGACCTCCGCGACTACGGTCTTTTCGACCGAGATCTCTATCATTCCGTCCTCGGAGTTCCATTCGACCTGAATGCTGTCGGTCTTATCCTGCACACGGAACTGTTTACGAGCAGCGGCCTTTACCGCCTCTTTCATGGCCTCAATGACCATATTGCGGTCAAGCCCTTGCTCGTTGCAAAGTATGTCGATACTCTGTCCAATCGATGATGTCATAACCTTATTCGGTATCAGCGGCGATGCTGCCCCGCTGCTTCTAAACTATCGTTTCTTCAATTCCTCACTGAGGTCCATCTTCAAATTCGCTTTCACTACGTCCGAGTACGGGAGCGTTACTGTTCCGGAAGTTCGGTCAGTGATCGTAACGTCCTCATCGTTCACGCTGTCGAGAGTACCGACGAAAGTCTTTTGACCGTTCAGGCCGAGCCTTGCCTTGACCTTCACAAGAGCACCCGTGAACCTGACCATATCGTCGAGGTTGTAAAGCTCGCGCTCGATGCCCGGCGACGATATCTCTAGGACGTACTTTCCGGGTATGAGGTCGTCGGCATCAAGGATCGCCTCCGTCTCACCCGAGAACTCGCTGCAGTCATCGAGCGTAATGCCGCCCGGCTTATCTATAAAGATACGGACGACAGAATCGCGCTTTGTGCCCGCGATCTCAGAGTGCACGAACTCGACTCCGAGCTTGGCGGCCGTCCTGACCGCGATCTTCCTGACCATTTCTTCGATCGAATTACTTGTCACTTTGCCGGTCAACTTCTCCAAAAATAAAAAGTGGGCACCATGACCCACTCGACACGTTCAGCGGCACGCATCTCAGCAAACAGTTAGTTTAGCTCAGTTCGCCCATTTAATGCAAGCATCGCTCTAGAGCAGCTTGCGAATATTCACGACCGTCTTTTCGATCTCGGCCAATTTAGATTCAATAGGCTTGAAGCGCTTACCGACAGGATCGCTGCTGAATTCTTCGCCAAGCACGGCGAGGTCGCGGGCAGAAGCGATAAGACCTTTTGTCTCCCGCTCGATCGCCCGTGCCGAATCAGGCCGTGCATCCGAGCATTTCTTTGCTTCGGCAACTCCCCAGTGCGTAAGCCTCAGGATGTTCCGTCTCGACTCGGTCACCCATCCTTCGGACTTCAGTTGTGAAACGATGTCGTCGATACTTGGAAAGTATCCTTCGCGTTTCGTTATCTCAACGAAATCGACGTCGTTCGTTTCGCGCCCGCCGGCGGCCTCATAGACCTTAACCAGCATCTTGTGATAAGTGTCCATAGCTATTCAGATATTATCCAAGGGTTACGCGCCGTCCCGGCCGAAGACGATACTTGCGGAGCCAAGCAGACCCGCATCGTCGCCGAGCTTTGCGCGAATGATATTAACACGTTCTATAGGTTCGTTAAATGCCCGCAGCCGCACTTCGCTCTGCAATGCATCAATGAACCGATCCCATGCCGCCGCAACGCCGCCGCCGATCGTGATCACCTCAGGATTTAGCGCGTTAACCAGCGAACCCAGAGTAATACCTAAATATCGTCCCATTTCCGTAAAAACGTCGGCCGCGATCTCGTTGCCGTTTTCGGCGAGTTCGTAAACTGCATAGGGCGAATCAACATCGAGACAACGCTCTTTCGCCGAACGAACGATCGCCGTTCCCGATGCATATTGCTCGATACACCCATGGCTGCCGCACGGGCAAGGCCTTCCGTCAGGCTCAACGCACATATGGCCGATCTCACCTGCGGTCCCGTCAGGGCCGAAGAAAACCTTACCGTTAAAGATCAGCCCGCCGCCGACACCGGTTCCGAGCGTAATGCCGATGACATTCGACGCTCCCGCAGACGCCCCTAACCAATGCTCGCCTTCCGTTGCCGCGGTCGCGTCGTTGAACACTTTGACCGGAATGCCGAGCCTTCCCGAGAGGTCTGTCGAGATGTTGATGCCGTCAAGCATCGGCAGATTCGGTAACTTACCGACCGAGCCATCCCTGCGGAACGTCGCCGGAACTGCTGCACCCATCGCCAAAACACCGTCCGTGCCGCAATCAGAAGCCAGCTTTGCGATCAGTCCAAGCACATCGTCGGCACTTCCGCCTGACGGGGTCGATGCTTCTTGCCTTTTAATGATGTTCCCCGCGCGGTCGATCTTGGCGACCCGTGTATTCGTCCCGCCGAGATCGAGGGCTAAAACGGCTTCCTGCATCTTATTGACCTATGGCCGCTTCGGCCTGTCAGCCTCCGGAACGTTCTGGTAAACATCATCGTACTTGGCGTATCCGTCCTTTATTACCGTGTCCATAAGATTATTCTTATCAACGGTTATAACCTCCAGAAGGATCGAAGGAACCTCTTTATTTATCGCATCGTTCATAAAAGGCTTTGTATCAAGCGGCTGCTTATTCGCGAGTTTTATCGCAGCGTCCACGGCGGCATTAGCAAGCGGGATTATCGGCTTATAGACCGTCATCGTCTGCTTCCCTTCCGCGATGGATTGCAAAGCGTCGATCTGAGCATCCTGGCCGGTCACTACGACGCCCGTGATATTCTTCTTACCAAGGGCACTTATCACACCGCCGGCCATGCCGTCATTCGACACGACGAACGCCTGAATATTGTCGTTGTTCTGCGTAAGCGCGTTCTCGGCAAAATTCAACGCAAGCTCCTTTTTCCAATCGGGGATGAACTGCTCAGCTACGATCTTGATATCGCCGCGGTCGATGGCAGGCTGCAAGACCGCGAGTTCCTCTTTCTTCATTATGTGAGCATTATTGTCGGTTGATGCGCCATACACCATTACATAATTACCCTTGGGCACTTTTTGCAACGCATATTCTGCGATCTTTCGACCAATGACAGGCACCTGATGAGAGATATAAAGGTCTATCTTATCCGAGTTAATAAGCCGATCGTAACTTATAACGGGAACGCCCTGAGCTTTCGCCTTTTCGACCATTGACGCGGCCTGAACTGCATCCTGTGGTGCAATAACAAGTGCGTCAACATTCTGTGTCAACAAATTATCGACGTCATTCGCTTGTCTGTCGGGGCTGTTATCGGCAACGGTTATTATGCATTCAACATTCTGCCGCTTACATGCGGCATCAAAAGCGTCGCGGTCGCGCTGCCAGCGTTCCTCCTTGACCGTAGCCATTGCAAAACCGATCTTCAATTTCTTCGAACCCGATGGGGCGGACGGATTTCCGCCACTGCTGTTAGCGGAATTTACCGCATTCCCGGAACATGCGGCGGTAAAGATGGCCGCTGCGATCAAAACGAATGATGCGATCCTCATTAAATATCTCCTGCGTATCAATTGTAGAACAGGTGAAATTAAAGCAAAATTTCACGGTACGGGCAATCATATCACCCATTTGGCGGTTAAATGACCGGCCTCTTTTGATTTTTTCGCATCTTTTTTTGAATTTTGATTTGAAATGCAGAAAAACTGTGATATAAATAGGCGTTAAAGCTACGCCCTGATCGTGCCTTTCAAGTGATTTAGGCTTTGAACCGGTTTTTTAACAGGCTGTTTTCATTGACAACAGACTTCGGTTCGCGTATAAGATTGAAAGGTTTGATGTTTTTGAAATTATAGATCTTGAAACAATTGAAAGAGGAGAACTATGAATAGCAAACTGTGGATTCAAAAGGCACTTACGATGTGCTCAATGGTTGCACTGCTCGCAACATTTTCGATGGTAACACTGGCAACGGATGCCAAGGTTGCCGGAGAACTCAATGTGACCGGCTCCGATGCCGTTCTCGTTAATGGTGAAGCCGCCCGTAGCGGCCGAACGATCTTTTCGTCAAGCACGGTAACAACGCCCGCCGGAACTTCCGCGACGTTGAATCTCGGACACGCAGGTCAGATCATGGTCGCAGGCGGCAGTTCTGTGGTTGTAAACTTTGACGCTGATGTTATCAATGTGGATCTTGCAGAGGGCAACATCACAGTTCTGGGAGCGGCAAACAATGTGAACGTTAATGCCGCTGGAAAGACTTACTCTGTCGCTGCCGGCGACAGCATCAATGCTGCAGGCAAGGATGACGACGACAACAAGAGTAAGAAGAGAGGCGCAGCTTGGTACTGGTTCGCTATCGTCTTTGGCGGAGCAGCAGCAGTTGCGGTCTTGGCAGCAACACGAGATTCGGAATATAAATTCGGCGGTGGCACAACGGTTGTCAGCCCGAACCGCTAGATCTGTAGATTCTGTACCGGCCGGCGGCGAAAACAACTGCCGGCAACGGTAATTATCTATTCTTTAGTTGAATAGTACAGGAGGATATTTACTCACATGCTCAGAAAAAATAGCTTTCGCAAAATCACCACTTTGGTTACGGGAATCGCGGTATGGTGTGTTTATTCTACGGCGGTCTTCGCACTGCCTAGCGTCTCTGCGGCAGACATAACTGTCACCGGACAGGTAACCGTCAACGGCCAGCCCGCTGTTTCAAATTCTCAGATTCTGACCGGAAGTTCGATCGTAACCGGTGCCGGATCGTCGGCTGTCGTCAACCTTGGCAAGACCGGAAGGGTCGAAGTTCTGGAGAACTCCAGCTTGACGCTTAACTTCTCCGACAGCAGCATTGTCGGTATTCTTAATGACGGCAAGGTTCGCGTATCGAACGCGGCTGGTGTCTCCACAACCTTCACGACAAAACACGGAACTGCGATAGCGGACGTAAGCCAAGCAGATTCGTTTGTGGTTGAAGCTGAGTGCTCGCACACCCACGTTGACACCACGACCGGGATGGTAACACTCCGCGAAGGCACGAGCGACAAGCAGGTTGCGGCAGGTTCCACGGCGACAGCAGGAGATCTTGAACAGACAGGCTGCAAACCGTGTCTTCGTCCGGGTTCAGGCCCCGAAGTTAGCGTTGCCGGATTCCCGTGGCTTATCCTGCTTGCGGCAGGAGCCGCAGGAGCGGCCATCTTCTTCGGCTTGCAGGATCACGACACCACAATCGGCGGCGGCACGATCGTTGTCAGCCCGTCTCGCTAACCTCTAAGTCAGTTGTTTCTACTTGCGGGTCATGTTTTGCGTGGCCCGCACTTTTTTGCTTCACTTTTTTGAGTCTCAGTTTAATAGTTTATACTGTTTGTTTATGCGAATTGCGGTTATTGGCACCGGATATGTAGGGTTGGTCTCAGGCGCGTGTTTTGCTGAGTTCGGCGTTGACGTTACTTGTGTTGATGTTGTTGCGGACAAGATCGAAAAGCTCAAGCAGGGCATCATTCCGATCTATGAGCCGGGACTCGACCAGTTGGTCGAAAAGAATGTCACGGACGGTCGGCTTCACTTCACCACGGATATCAAGGCAGCTGTTGAATCTGCTCTCGTTGTCTTTCTCGCGGTCGGCACCCCGCCGTTGCCGGACGGTTCGCCGGACATGAGCTTTTATCAGCAGGCGGCAAAAGATGTTGCCGAGGCGATGAACGGCTACAAGGTTCTCGTTACAAAATCGACCGTGCCCGTAGGGACCGGCAAGTGGCTGCGTGACTTCGTAAAGGAGCATCTGACTACCGACACCGACTTCGGTGTTGCTTCAAATCCGGAATTTCTGCGCGAAGGGGCTGCTATCGACGACTTTATGCGCCCCGACCGCGTCGTTATCGGCAGTAATGAAGGGCGAGCGATCGAGATCATGAAAGACCTTTATCGCCCACTCTACCTGATCGAAACGCCGATCGTGATCACCTCGCTCGAAGCGGCCGAGCTTATCAAATACGCTGCAAATGCGTTTCTCGCCACTAAGATCACATTCATCAACGAGATAGCGAACTTGTGCGATGCGATCGGCTGTGACGTCCATGACGTAGCACGCGGAATGGGAATGGATAATCGGATCGGACGCAAGTTCCTGCATCCCGGGCCGGGCTATGGCGGTTCGTGCTTCCCCAAGGACACAAGAGCGTTAACGACCGTAGCCGATAAGTACGGTGTTGAGACACGCATCGTTGATGCGGTCATCGAAGCGAACGACCGTCAGCGCGACGCGATGATCCCGAAGATCGAAAAGCTCGTTGGCGATCTGACCGGCAAACGCATAGGCGTGCTCGGCCTTTCATTCAAGCCTGAGACCGATGATATGAGAGAATCGCCGGCGATCGATATCATTGCGGGGCTGATAAAGAGAGGAGCGACGGTCAAGGCTTTTGACCCCGTAGCTATGAAGGAATCTAGGGAATACCTTCCGGCGATCGAATACGCAACTGATGAATATGACGCAATTAACGGCGCAGACATTATGGTCATTATGACCGAATGGAATCAGTTCCGTGCCCTCGATCTTGAACGCGTCAAGTCTCTTCTGAACGAGCCGAAGGTAGTTGATCTAAGAAATGTCTATGAGCCGGCTGAGATGCGCGAGGCAGGCTTTGAATACGTCGGCGTTGGCAGGTAATCGCATCATTTGACGCCGTTCATACGGCGGCGATCTCTACTATGGCAATCACTTCAAAAGTACTGGTGACAGGCGGCGCCGGTTTTATCGGTTCAAATCTTGCGGATGAGCTTATCGCTCAGGGAGCTCGCGTTGTCATTCTCGATAATTTTTCGACCGGTTATATCGAGAATATCGAAGCCATTGCAGGCGACTTCGATCTTATCGAGGGCGATATTACTGATGATGATGCTGTTAAACAAGCACTGGAGGGCACGGAGATAGTGTTTCACGAAGCGGCCCTGCCAAGCGTTCCGCGTTCGGTCAAGGATCCGTTGGAGACGCATCGAGCGTGCGTTGACGGCACGTTCAATCTGCTCCGGCACGCAAAGGACTCGGGTGTGAAGCGTTTCATTTACGCTGCGTCAAGCTCTGCGTACGGCGACCAGCCGACCCTTCCGAAGGCGGAGTCGATGCGCGCCGATCCTCTATCACCATACGCTGCGGCAAAACTCACCGGCGAGCTTTATTGCCGGGCTTTCTACAATTCCTACGGATTCGAAACGATCGCTCTGCGGTATTTTAACGTGTTTGGGCCGCGTCAAGACCCGTCATCCGCCTATTCGGGTGTTATCTCACGCTTTATTGATGACCTGCTTAAGGGCGGCACACCGACCATTTACGGTGATGGTGAGCAGTCGCGTGATTTCACCTACGTTGCGAACGTCGTGGATGCTAATATTCGAGCAGCGACCGCAACATCGGGTATCGGATTAACAATGAATGTTGCGAACGGCGTACGGATCTCATTGAATCAGCTTCTGGACGTCCTCAAGCAAATAACGGATCGGCCTGATGTAGAGGCTGTCTATGAGCCTGCACGCCGCGGCGATGTGAAGCATTCGCAGGCGGACAACTCACTCGCCGTCGAACACCTCGGGTATCGCGAGATTGTAGGCCTTGAGGACGGGCTGCGAAAGACCATCGATTGGTGGAAGAACAGCCGTTTTGCCGAATAGTTACTTCGGGATCTCGAATACATCGGGAGCGATCTCGGTATCCACACGAATATCCTTTGCCTTGAAATCGCAATACGCCGTGATCTGCCCAAGATCGAAGCGTTGAGAAAACCTCTCAGGGATAATTACACCATCCGCCGTCCTGAATTTGTCGATCACGACCGAGGTCGTTCCCTTTTGGCCAAAGAACTCAAAGGCCGAGTCAAAGCCCTTGATCTGCTTCGTTTTCTCATCAATATAAAAATCAGTGAAATGGCCGTCTGGCGCAGTGATGCGAAAACCCGACTTTCCTTTCGCTGACGCCGGGAGCATGCTGATCGGATAGGAAGGATCGCCGACCTTACGGAGCACATAAAATCCTACACGATCAAGCGGCGGCAGCGTGAACGAGTTCGGTATCTGTGTAAAGGTTTGAGTTCCGTCAAAGACCTGTTTGAGCGGCTGTGCCGCATTGTTGAGGTCAATGCGGTATTTCTCACCTTCAAAGACCATTGCGAACGTCCCGGGAAGGACCTGATTGAATACATTCACATCGACGCTGCCGGCGATGGTCATCGACTTCAGATCGCTTAGTTTACGCCCGCCATGAGCTTCGAGGGCCGCCTTCGCAAGCTCACGAGCCAATGTGTTGTCAGCAGGCTGCGAAGCCGCAGTTTGAGCAGTAACAGACAATATTCCGGCGAGGATAATCGCGATGGCGATCAATACTTTCATATCTGATTTTCTAACGCGAATGAGAGGCGATCAACCGTTCGTTCATCGCCTCTCAGTATGTTGCACACCTGTATTCAGGCAGTTTCAGCCTACCAGTTGAACCTCACCGACAGATCTATGCGTCGGTTCGCAGAACCTCCGCCTCCGCCGAAAAAGCCGAAGCCGCCGCCTGTCGAACGTGACCGGCCGAATGAAGGTGACGTAAGCGCCCCGACGGGCGTGCCGAGGTTGACAGTATTCAGAAGATTCTGAATGTTGACACCTATGGTCAGGTTATATCGGCTGCGCGTATCGCCTCCGCCGAACATTCCGCCGCGGCCGCCGCCCATTCTGCCGCCGGGTCCGCCCATTCCGCCTCCCATACCGCCACCGCCATCACTGCTGCCGCCGAATCCGAACGTCTTCGAAAGGTTGAGGTTCATCGTGAATGAGCCCGGCCCGCGACCGTAGTTACGCGGGATGATCGTGGTATCAGGTGACGAAATGTCCGAAATATCACACCATGACGCGGTCAGGCCAAGCTGCTGACATCGATCGTGCAATGCCGAATATGTCGGCCGATCAAAGAACAGCGAGTCGTAATTCGAGTCAACACCCGAGGTAATATTGAAAGGACGCCCCGTCGATGCAATGACCATTGTGTTTGCCCTTATTCCCCACGGAAGCTGTGCCGAACCGACCAGGAACAGCGAGTGTCTTGAATTGAACGCCGATGGCCCGTACTCGCTCGACATATCATAGCTGTACATCGGATATCCGACCGTACCGGCCGAGAATCGCGGGCTGCTCATGCTGTCCACGTAGCCCTTCGCCCACGAGAGTGTATAACCGCCGCTGATCGTATATTTTGAGCGGATGGTTGAGCGAAGGTTAATATTAACGAATTGTGCATTCGTTTTTGCACTCGACTCCATCTCGTATATGTTGCCTAGCGTCGGGTCAGGTCTCAGTGCCTGTATCTGCGCGGTCGTCAATCCCGTAGGACAAACTGAAAGATCAGGGCAGACAGGTGCGTTAGTATTACGCGTTAGCAAGCCGCGATACGTGTTCGTTTGTGTAAATGTCGCACTCAGAACGGTCTTCGCGTTTATCTGCCGCTCAACACTTAACGCGGATTGCAGCGAATAAGGCGTTCTTATATCGCCCTCGATGCGGAACGGCGTGCTCGCAAGCGGTGTTACGGCTCCAAGCTGTGCAGAGGTCGGCACATTCGTTACTGTTCCGTCCGGGTGAAAGATCGCCTGGCCGAGTATTGCCGGATTCGATGTAACGATGTATTGAAGCTGCGAAACTCCGTCTTGGCGGATCGCTCGAAGGGTGTTGCCCTCAGAAAATCGCGTATAGAAGACACCGAAACCGCCGCGGAATACCGTTTTTGGAGCCTTGGCACCACCTGCTCCCGGTGCCCACGCAAAACCGAAGCGGGGTGCAAAATTGAGGTTATCCGAGATATTGCTTTGATTCTCGTACCTTAGTCCGAAGCTAAGGGTAAGATCCGGGCGCGCTTTCCAGTCATCTGTGATGTACGGACTGTAATCGAACTGGCTGACCGACGCCAACGGATTTCCGGTGGTCAGTGTGAACTGGTTAGGATTGTACCGCGGATCGGGATTACCCAAAACCTTCTGCCGATACTGATTGATCGAGCTTACAAAAAAATCATCGGTCGGGTCGGCCGGTGTTCCGTTATCATCAAGGAAGCCTGAGAATACGAATGTTCCCGTATAATTCGACTCCGAACGGCTGTCGATCGAAACCCCTCGAAGCCGAATGCCGAATTTGACAGCGTGCTGTCCGTCCTTTCCGAACGAGGTCGTTGTCGCATTGTTCAATTCCCAACGCTTTGTCTTTGTAAAACTGTTGCCGACCTGAGCTCCGCCGCCGACAAAGGCGTTGGCAACGCTTACCGTCGGCATTGTGTCATCACCGAACTGATCGCTCTTGTTGTAATCAAACGAAAATCGTGTTTCATTTACCGTTCTCGGATTAATGATGGCCGATTCAGTGAACTGCAACCCATGCGAAATTCCGCTCGAACGCGATGCGCGGCTGGGAAGTGTAAAGCCTCCGATCCCTTGATTCTTTGAGCTGGAACGATTGAAGTTGTATCGGACCGTAACACTGTTACTGTCATTTATCGCAAAATCGATCCTGGGACTGATACTGAAACGCCGTGTCGGCACCGTAACATCCTTATTGAATGAGACGATATTAGCGGAACTGTCGAGCACGATCGCCGATACGACGGAGTTCTCATCGCGTTCATTCTCGCTTACGTCCACGAAGAATGATGATCTCTTGGCCTTGATCGGCCCGCTGAAGAAGCCGCCGTAGTTACGCATTTGACTCGGAGCCCTATTCAGTGCGAATGGATTTCGCGAATTCAGACTTTCATCATTAAAGTTGAAATTCGCCGATCCGCGGAACTTGTCATAACCGGGCCTGGTCAATATCTCGATACGGCCAAAGCCGATCCGGTCGTATTCCGCTGAGAACGGATTCTGATTGATCCTGATCTCGCGGATCGCTTCTTTTGGCGGCATCGTGCCGTTACTAAAACCGTCAATACTGATCTGTCCGCCGTCAGGCCCGGCCGCTGTACCGGCCAGTGCCTGCAATGCGGCAGCGAGTTCATCGGGGTCATCTGGAAGTGCATCCAGATCCTGGCCCTTCAGTACCGTGGCATTTGCGTTGCTGTTGGCATCATCGGACACCGTGTTGCTGCCCGAAACATCCACCGACTCATCGATCGCCGCGACCGTAAGAGGAATTATCAGCTCGGTCTTTTGTCCTGCCGTGACCTCGACGTCTGAGTTCTCGTATAGGCCGAACTTCGGAGCGATCGCCTTGACGGTATAAGTTCCGGGTGCAAGGCCGCTGACCGTAAACTCGCCCCGATCATTCGTGATCGATTGTTTCTGTTTGCCCGTACTGTCAACAACGGTAACGGTCGCACCGGGAATTACAGCGTTAAGCGTATCCATCACCTGGCCGCTGACGCTCCCCGTCGCTTGAGCAAATACTGCTGAGCTTAACGCCAGCACAAGTAATGCAGTAAAAATAAATGTATAGATCGAATTCATGGTCACGTTCCTCATAAACAAAGGCCGGCTATTAAATAGCTGCAAAATGCCGGCCCGTTCTAAAAAAATTCTTATTGTCCGCCGAAATCATCCAAGCCGGGTATATTGAGTCCTGGCTGCTGTGATGCCGAACGGGAACCTGACATCGCCGCGCGGGCCTGTGCCATTTTAACGAACGGTTCAACTCCGGCCACAAGCTTGATCGCCTTCACGGTTTCATTAGGCTGTGTCTTTGTGCTCGAAACTGCGATCATCTCGCCAACGTTCAGATCACCGACCGTAACATTCGGAAAACGATCGATCATTTCGTCGAGGCCTCGTTGCGAGCCGTTTGCCGCCCCTTCGGGCCGCATGCCGCCGCCCGGCTGCCCTTGTCCCGAAGGACGTTCTTGTCCGCCTTGCTGCTGCCCACGCGGCGGACCGCCTTGCGAATTCCAATTTCCTCCGCCGGGACGCTGCATACCGGCCATTCTCTCCGCGAACTCAGGCGGAAATCGTTTCATCATCGAAGCGTCCGAAAATGAGATCGTTACGTCTTTTTTTCCCGACAGTTCGGTGATGACGATCTCATTTTTTGTCGGATCGACCGATTTGATGGTTCCTGCAACCGTCTGAAACGCTCCGGTAATGATCTCATCGGCCGAAAAACTCGTGCCGTCCGCACTCTTGTCGCCTTTCGCTCGAAGCTTGTCGCCGATCGCGATCTCACCAAATGAGCTGGGTTTAGAGTCTGCGAATTTTACAGAGGTTGTTGAATATCTGCGAAATACAGCATCGGACTTCGGAGTTACAACGATCTTCATGATCCCTGCAAGCCCGGCAGTTTCGACAGTTATCTGGCTTGTTACCGGATCGACGCTCGTGATCGTCCCCGTTATGCCGCGCGTCCGCCATTCTTCGGCCTCTTTAGCACGCTGCTGATCGATCGCCGCTTTTGACATCAAATAGATACGGATCGCAGGAACGGTCTTGCCGTCTGTTTCCGGAAACCCGCTGACGATCACCTTGTCGCCTGCCGCTATATCAGACAATACTGAAGGCGTCATCTTCTTCGGATCATCAACGGCGGCTCTTTTGAACTCTGTTTTGGCAGAGACCTTCGCATTGATGGTTCCCGTCGCGGTTTTAATAACGATCGAATCAGCCGAAACTGAAACAACGTCCCCGCTGATCATCTTTGGTTTTGCGGTGTCGGTCTGCGCAAATGCCGAAAAAAGCGAACCCAAAAGTAGAGTTGTGATCAGTGAAAGAAAAAAATGTATTTTCATTTAAGCGATCCGTCCTAACGTTCTGTTGTTACGCAGAAACACAACACAAAGTTGCGGGCGTAAGTATTATGACGATGTTTTTGACTATATGGTTCGAGCCGAATTGTAAAGAAATGTAAGGTTTTGCAGACACAGGACTTAGGCAGCGTCCGGCCTGGGCCGAGTCCTTGCCGTTAGGATCGATCCGATGCCGACGGAGAATATGGCGAACAGAGCGAGCATCCACAAATACGGCAATGAAAGAAGCAGCGTCCAGGCAGCCACGCCGGTGAGTATCGCGAGCGTCTCCGATCGGTTATTCTTCGGAAAGTACTTCCTTTGCAGCCACTTACCGGTGCTTACCTGAAGAGACACGCGCCCAAAAAGGTAGCCCATCAAAAATAACAGGAAGACCATGATAACGACGGTCGCACTAAGCAGCGAAGGCAGCCACGCGGCCGATGCGACCGTTATGACACTGCCGGCAAGCAGCGCGCCCGCACCGACAGCAGAGACCCTTGTCGGTGAAAGGCTGATATTAACGACCGCTCGACTGACGGCGCCCGGCGTCATCGTCGATACGATCATGGTTACGATGAACCACAATAGGGCCACGACGACCCGCTGTATCAAGAAACTCCATGTGAAGGCCGGAGCAAAGATGCGGATCGGATCGCGAGTCATATCCTTTATCTCGTTCTCGAGGGCTGCAAACATCACGGTCTCCTTGCCCGGCTCGCGCAGCGGGACGTCAGCTTTCGGTTTGTAACTGCCGCCGAATACGATCACATCGCCGCCGATATAGGCATTTTCCTCTTGGATGACATTGCCGCCGACTGTTGCCACATCGCCTTCGACACGCCCTTCGACCGTAACGTCGCCGCCGATAGCGAGAACGCCCTTGGCACTTTGCTTTACGATCACCGATCTGCCAAAGACATAAACCTCTTGTTCCGGGGCAGATCGGATGATGACGGTCGTATCATCGTCCGTAGTCGTGATCTCAGGTTCTGAAAATGCAAGGACAGCACCTGCCAAGGTTACGACCGCCATGGCCGCCCAAAGGCACCTGATAACTGATCTTTGCGAAAAAAAAGACACAATGAAGAGCGGGTGCCGCGGCGGCATCAGCGATCAAGCCGGCGATAGCGGCCGACTACTCGGGAAACGAGGGCCACTGAAAGGAGCGACATCAGCACCGGCACGATCAGCACCGCTGCATCAGAACGCAAGGGATACGCCGCATTGCGAAGTACCACGGAGACGCCGATAAAGAATGAAACAAAGAAATGGCCCGCAACGCCCGCAACGGTCATCGCCTTTTCAAGGAGCGGAACGACGCCTCCCATCTCGGCGCCGGCCGCAAAGAGGATAAACAAACCAAAGGCGGCAACGATAAATATGGTATTGAACCTTTCCCCGGGATGGCGCAGCCCTTCAACGCTGCTTTCGGCCTTTATGATGATCTGCTTTGCAAAATCCGCCGGAAGCTCAGGATCAGAAGATGCCAATTCGAGGCCGATGGCACGCAGAAGGGACTTTTGAATATTCAGCTCGGCTGCGCACGACCGACAACCGGCGATATGCTCTTCCAAAAAGGCCTCACACTCCGCATCGAGTTCACCGTCAACGTACGCGGCGATCTCAAAACGCGGACACGCGGCCAATTCCTTTTCTTTGGCGTCGATCATCTAAATGCCTGTGAAGCCCCTTTCGATCAGCAGGCCGCGCATCATCTCTCGTGCACGGAAAAGCCTGTTCTTTACCGTTCCGAGCGGCAGCGAGGTAACTTCAGCGATCTCGTCATAGCTGAGGTCGCGCGAATGGCGAAGAACTATCAGATCGCGATAAGCAGGCGGCAGTTCTTTTACAACAGCCTCGATCTCTGAACGCCATTCGTTGCGTTCATGGTCCTGCTCCGGCGTCGGCTGCGACGATTCGATCTGAAGTTGGTATGTGCCGTCCGAATTCTCAACGTCAAGGCTCTGTGTTACCAAGGAGTTACGCCTTATGTGATCGATAGCTGCATTATGAGCTATTCGATAAAGCCATGTAGAGAACTTGAAAGAATCACTGTACTTATCGAGCGAATTATAGACCTTTATAAAGACCTCTTGAGCCACATCAAGCGAGGCTTCATAATTGCCGACCATTCTGAAAATATACCCCGTGATCGGGCGTTGATAGCGGCGGACCAACTCCTCAAAGCAGTCGCCCCGACCTGCCATTGACCCTACGATCAGATCGGCATCAGCCGTTGCGGCCACCACTTCGATAGAAATTGCCCGTGCGGTCATATCCGTGCGTTACTACGGTATTGTGCAGGGTTTTGTTTCAAACTGCAAAGGCCCGAATCAGGCGAGGAGGGCAAGCCCGGCGGGAGCCGCAATGTCACTGAGGTCGAACTCTGCCGAAGGAAGAAATAACCCGATATCAGCGGCACCCGCCATCGGAGCGTCAAACCCCAGAGCATCCGAAGCAACGGCACCGATCTTGTGCGATGCAAGGCCCTTGCCGACAACGAGCAAACGATCGAGCGAATTCGACGAGCTCCCGTAACGGTCTTTGTAGAACATTAAAAGCCGATAGACCTCGTCGTCGAGACCGCTTTCCGTGCAGGTTACCGTGCGTATGACCGCAGGTTCATCGCCGCGAATCACAAGGGCCGTGAACCCGTCATTCTGACCGCTGATAAGTATCGAATCGCCGGTCGAACGTCCGAGAAGCCAGTTCGCCTCACTCACTGCTCGCGGCAAAATAAGACCCACGCGCCACCCGAAACTCTCGAACGCCGTCTCGTATTCGTCAATAACAGCAAGTTTGATAGCTGTTGCAAAATAGCGCGGCCTCCCTTCCCGATCCGGGCGGATATTTTGAAGTGAGATCCGCATCTCCTCGGCAGGAACACCGAATGTCTGCCCGGCTTTCCAATCAAGTATCTCTTCGGTCTCGCCGCGTGCCGAAGGGCGCGATTCAAGAGTTATGATAGCACTTCGCGCAGCGCTTGCCGGTAATGCGACCGACCATCGCCTTTGTGACAGCAATCCGGCATTCGTTACCGCATCTTGTAAACAATTCGCAAATTCCGCCGGATCCGCAAGATTATCGTCGAAAAAACTCGGGATACACGCTCCCGGAGGTATCGCCACGGTTGATGCCTGTTTTATCGAAAATCCCGTGCGTCCTTCCTTTTGCAGCGAAAGCGCTGTAACGCTGTCTCTTGAAAGCCCTATGGCGGCATTCGGAAATCGTGGTTGTGTAAGACTTGAGAACATTTTGTCGTCAGTACTTCTTGTATTCGAGACCCTCGGAATCAACGCCGTCGGCAAGGCTGTGAACATCTTTCAGGCCTGTTCTTCCGTCCGGGTCGGCCGTGTCCTCGCCCTGCACTTCTTCCCATTCATCCTTTTCAAGTATCGGATCGATGGGCTTTTCACGAAGATAATTCGCCTTGACCAGATCGTCGATCGACTGCGGCAGTTTGCCTTTATCGGCCGTGTATTGATCTATGGCACGCCGCATTTGCCAAAGATTCTCCTTCAGGACCGTTTCTTTTGCGTGTTGGATGCTTCGCTGATATGTCGGCACCGCTACTGAGAGCAGAATGATCAGGATGAACATCGCGATCATCAGCTCAAGCAGCGAAAATCCCCGACAGTTTCTGCGCTTTACCACGTACTGTACTTCTCCCCGTTCAGACCTTCCTCATCCGAACTTGACCGAATATCAAAGAGATTGATCTCATCCCAGCTGTCCGCATCCTTGCCTTGATAAGATGATCGGATCTTCCAATCGGATTTCCCGGTCATCGGGTCGATCGGCATCTCGCGCAGATACTTCTTGACCATCTCCTTATTGCTGTTCAACTCGGTCGCCTGCGGCGAACCGTCCGTAATGCCGCTGCCGCCGCGCATCGTGATGCTGCGGGCCTTTACTTTGACACCGTTCACGAGCGTGTCGAGCGACGGCGGATACCGGTCGAGATTATCCGTTTCGAATATCTTGCAGTCATCTATTACCACGCGCGAACGCGGATCAGAAGGAATATTGCCGCCCGGCATTGCAGGATTTCCGCTTGTTACCGCACCTTGCGGACACGCCCCGACGCTGTCGCGTTTGAACTCGTCGACCGCATTGCGTACATCACGCAGAACCTCGCGCAAGCGGCTCTCACGCTGCCGCTTTACGGCATTCTGTGCGATCGGTATCGACCCCATAACGAGCACAGCAAGGACGGTCAGCGTCGCCATCAATTCGAGCAGCGTATAGCCGTCCTGTGCCTTTGTGAAGCGAAACATCTGCTATTCGATCACCTTCACCGCGATAGGCGAGCCGTCCTCGCCAAGCATATTGAGCATACTTCGATCGAACGAAACTGCCGGTTCGCCATCGGCAAGTGCTTCGACCTCAATGAACGCAAGAACACCGTTAGCACTGACCGTCCCGTTCGGTGAAATGAGCGATATGTACGTCCGACCGCCTTGATTCAAGAAAGGAGTGACCGGCGTATCGGCCTTATCACCAAAAATACTGCCAAGCACGACATTTCGTACTGCGACCTTTGCCGGGTCAAATTTCAGACCGACGACCGCCGACCCGAACTGTGCCGAACCGTCAGCCAGGATCGCGATTCGGGCCGTCTCGCCTGCCTTCATCGACGAAGGCATTGTGCCCAACGTAACCGCTGCTCGCGCAGCGGCGGCAGCCGTCGTCGCCCCCATATCGGCGGTCTCTGTCAGCTTAAGGGTCTTAACAGAAGCGTCGATCGGCTTGAGTGTCGGCACGGCGGCGACACTCTGAGCATTCGACGGCTGCGATACAGCAGCGGTCGTATCACCCTTTACGTACTCAGGAGCTTGCTCCTGCTGATCGGGTAGCTGCACTTGAGTATTTGTCGGGATGCGGCGGGCCGCTGCGAGCAGATCTTCCTGCGCATCTTCGAGAACCATCGCTTCAAGATTATTCGTCGTCGGCACTGCAAGGCTCCCTGTCTCACGTTCAGCCTCGTCCTCAGGCAAAATTGCGGGAGCACGTATCACGCGCGGCGTTATGGCAATAACGATATCGACCTGTCGATTATCCCTGGTCGGAGCAGTGAACAGCCGCCCTAAGATCGGTATCAGTCCGAGGAGCGGCAGTCCCGTACGCCCTTTCGACTCGACGCCTTGTGCAACGCTGGCAAGAAGCAGCGTCTTATTGTTCTGCACTCGTGCAGTGCCCTTGATCGTACGTTCCGTGAATGTCGGCGTCAAGGTTCTCGCACCTGCAACATCCTTCGATTCGATCTCCATCGCGACCTGGACATCCTGGTTTGGAAATACCAGCGGCTTAAATTTCAGAGTAAGGCCGACCTGCTCATAATTGATCACGTTCGACACAACGCCGGCTCCTGTTCCGGCATTCGTAGCACCTGTTACGAACTGAGCACTCTGCACCGGCACGCGCTGTCCGATCCGCGCGGAAGAATCCTCGTTGTTGAATGCATGGATCTGCGTAGATGCGATCAGTTTAGTGTTCGACTTTGATTGCAATGCCGTAAAATTGCTTATCGGAAGGCCGAATGCGATCCCGGCGGCGTTCAACCCCGGGAACATCCCGCCGGTGATCAAACCGCTGTCTCCGCTCTGCAGAATGCCAAAACCTGCACCGCCGAGGTTCAAAAGGCTTCCCTGATCTCCGCCGGTTCCTATCTGATTGCCGAACTGCATCAGATCACTCTTATTGACCTCGTAAATGCCGACGTCCATCACGACCTCTGCCCGATCCTTATCGAGTGAGCGGATCAATTGACCGATCAATCGGATATTCTCAGCGGTATCACGGACCGTTACGCTGTTTGTGGCATCATCGGTAAGAACGATGGTCTGGCTTCTTCCGGGCTGTGCCGGAATGGCGGTCTGCACGACCTTCTGCACATCTTTTGGGCTTGCATTCGCAAGATAGAAGGTGCGCAGCACAAGTTGTTGGAACTTTGTACGCTGGGCCTGCGCCGCAACAAGTATAGTGTGCGGGCCGACCTTCTGGAAAAATAGGCCTTCTTGTAAAAAAATGTAATCGAGAGCTCGTGCTGCCGTTACATTCTTCAGGTCGATCGCGGTCTTGCGGCCCGCCGTTCTGAAGGATTCGATGTCAAAGAGAACATTCAGGTCGAGATCGCGTGCCAGGTCTTTGATTATGAACTGAAGGTCAACGCCATTCGGAAAAACGAGGTCGCGGACCTTTTCTAGTTTTTGGGGAACCTGAGCTCCCGCCGGCAATTTAACGGTTCCGAACGCCGTAGGAACGAATCTCGATCCGTCATCGACAACCTTCTTTTCCTTATCGGCCGGAACAGGGTTAGCAGCCTTTTGCAGCCGGATCATCCGCTCCATTTCCGACTTCGCCAATTCGTTGGTCGGATCGAACGCATAAGCTTTACGAAATGCAATATAGCCGGCTTCGTAGTCCTTCTCCTTCGCGGCCAGTGTTCCCTTTTTTATGTACTGCTGCGATGCGTTAAAGAGAGCGCGCTGCAAATGCAGCCTGTACTCAGGGTTCTTTGGGTTATCGGCAACAGCCAGCGTGAACTCTTCAGCGGCCTTATCCCACTCTTCGGCAACCTCATATTTAACGCCTTTCTTGAAATGTTTCTTTCCGTCACCGAAGGCGAGGACCGCTGTCGGTGAAAGAAGGGACGCCAACAAAATAAGACTGATCAAGGTGCTGATGCGGGTTGATTTTTTCATAGCAAAATAAACGGGCTGATGATATGCTGCCGAGCAAAGATCGTGACTGAGTACACGCACACTGCCCTCCGTTAGTTGCATTTTTCGTCCAACGTTCGGAGTAGGCAGAAACTTACACTGATTTTCGAGCCTTTATCGCAAAAAATCAAGGCAGGTCAATACGTTACGGCTCTTGCGCGGCCGCCGGCGGTACGCTTTCGAGATGCTCCTTTGCCTTCTCTATAAATATCCTGATCATTTCACGGATCTTCTTTGTCATTTCGCTGCCGATAAGCGACTCTCCAGCCAAGCCGGCGAGAAGATGGATCTCGCGGGCGGAATTGCGTCTCAATTCAACCATTTGCGAGAAATATACTTGGGTAACACCCTTTGCTTTCTCAACGAAATCAGCTGAATAACGCAGAAAATTCTGCTTTTCACCGTGAGCCGGCGCCCATTCGATCCGTTCGGGCGTATCCTCGGCAAGTTCCACGGCAAATTGCTGCAGCATACGGCCGACAAGCGGTATATCCGCCTCGATCCGCCAATGAGCGATGCCGCCGGCGTCCTTGTGTATTTGCGCGATGCCGGGCATATGCCGCACAAAATTTGAAACATCGGCAAAGAACGCTCTCGCCGCATCTATACCCGATCGCAACTCTATCTCGCTGCTGTATCCCGCCTTTACAATGAACATCAAAAAGCTCCGTTAAATGCTATGGCATTGAGGAATTGCCGAGTTGCCGAACGGGTCATACCTCTGAAGAAAGGATCTTCGGCAAACAGCACCACATGGCCGGCTCCGGCGGATTCGTCGATCAAATAGGACGTACCCTGCAGCAGACGCTCCGTGTTGCCTTCCCAAACGAAACCCGAAATCGTGAGCGGCCGCTTCGGGTTTGCCTCAAACACAAGCGCATTCGTGCCTTCTTTCGAATATCGGAAAAAATATCCGTTCGTCAGCAGAACAGGCAGTTCATTCTGATCGACGCCGAAGTTCATATAGGTCGTATGATCGACCGTCGCACGAAATATCGCCCCGGGCAAAGCCTCGGGAACTCTGTTATTGTCAGCGGACGGTGAGGCGATCGGCGGCAATGTTTGCTTTGGCACGTCCGCTCTGTCAACCGCCGGCGGCATCGGCGCGGAATCCGGAGTCGCCGCCTGTGCTGCAGCGGGCCGTTCCTGATCGGCCTTGGCAGAAGTATCGTCATCACTGCCAACGAGTTTAGCACTCGTAAGGCCTACGTCCTTCAAGGCCGCGAAAACCGAAGCGCCGCTGAATGTCACGATAGTGCCTCCGCCGGCCGTAAAAGCCTTAAGCGATGCTACGCCGCCGCTGCCCAGCCCGCTCATATATCGCGCCGAAGATCCATCGGGCAAGATCAACAGATTATAGCCCTTCAATGCGCCGCTGCGAATAGAGTTCATCGTCATCGGCGTGAACTTGATGCCGAAACGATCAAGCGTCCACCACGTCGAACCATACGATTCCTGCGAGATGCCCTCGTCCGCCGC